>LIDZ01012023.1_pt1 | contig 26232 bp, 22 predicted proteins | sample 644651 | NCBI WGS metagenome assembly LIDZ01 (sample SAMN03856242, study PRJNA289617) | food metagenome | isolation source: wine grapes on drying loft during traditional withering process | host: Vitis vinifera cv. Corvina | place: Italy: Gargagnago di S. Ambrogio di Valpolicella | collected 2014-01 | reverse complement strand
ACATCCATGTCCTGACGGCGCTCTCGCCGCATCCATGCGGCTCGGCCCACTCCGCGTCGTCTACGTTCGGCCTGCACCAAAGTCGCGATTGGCGGTGTCTGGACCTTCTGCGCAGGAAGATCAAAAGCAGATCAAAAGCAAAGCAAAAGCTTCCCGGCTGAAGGCGGTCCTACGGGCGCGTGCGGTCTGTTAGTGGGACCGGCTTTAGCCGGGAAGAGGCCGGTGACGGCAACGGAAATTTCGCTGCCCAACGCTGATCGTTCCCACGCTCTGCGTGGGGATACATCCGGCACTGGAGGATCTTCGGGTTTTTCCAAAGGGGACTGATTTTCCCAAAGGGGACTGATTTATTTACAACGCTTCACCGTAAATTAATCTGTCCCCGGTCTGTCTGGTCTCGCTTGCGACCCGCCCTGGTAATGACACCCTCCAACCTCAATACCGTGGCTTCACCGCCTTCCACTCCGGTTTGTATTTCTGCATTTGCCGCACGTCGTCACGCTGGCGAATGCCGCACGTTAGATATTGGTCGTTGAGTTTGCCCAGCTGGTCGTAGTCCAGCTCCAGTCCCAACCCGGGCTCGCGGGTGAGGTGGACGCAGCCGTCGATGATGGGGAGTTTGCCGCCTTTGATGACTTCTTCGTCCGGTTCTTGCCACGGGTAGTGGGTGTCGCAGGCGAAGTCGAGGTTGGGGACGGCGGCGGCGACGTGGGTCATGGCCATGAGGCTGATACCCAGGTGGGAGTTGGAGTGCATGGAGACGCCGAGGCCGAAGGTGTCGCACATTTTTGCCAGCGCCTGGGTGTCGCGCAGGCCGCCCCAGTAATGGTGGTCGGCGAGGACGATCTGCACGCTGTTCAGCGCGACGCTGCGGCGGAATTCGTCGAAGTCGGTGACGACCATGTTGGTCGCCAGCGGCAGGCCGGTACGTTTATGCAGTTCGGCCATGCCGTCCAGCCCGGGGGTCGGGTCTTCGTAGTATTGCAGGTCGTCGCCGAGCAGTTCGGCCATGCGGATCGAGGTGTCCAGGGACCAGTTACCGTTGGGGTCGATGCGCAGCGGATAGCCCGGGAATGCCTTTTTCAGCGCCTTGATGCACGCCACTTCGTGTTCCGGGTCCAGCACGCCGGCTTTCAGTTTGATGCTTTTGAAACCGTAGGCGTCGATCATCCGCCGCGCCTGGGCGACGATCTGTTCTTCGCTCAGCGCTTCTCCCCAGCTGTCCGGCGCGTAGGGCGAGTCGGCGTGTTGGGCGTATTTGAAGAACAGGTACGCGCTGAACGGCACGCGGTCGCGAACGGCACCGCCCAGCAGGTCAACCAGCGGCAGATTCATGGAACGTGCCTGCACATCGAGAAACGCCACTTCGAACGCCGAATAGGCATTGCTCACCGCTTTGCTGGCGTGAGAACCCGGCGCCAGCTCGGCACCCGCCATTGAAGCAGGTTTGTTAGCCGCCACCGTAGCGTTGACCACCGCCCGCAAGTGGTTGAGGTTGAACGGGTCCATGCCGATCAACTGGCTTTGCAACTGCTGCTGGATCGCCAGGGCCGGCGCATCGCCGTAGCTTTCGCCGAGGCCGAGGTAGCCGTTGTCGGTTTCGACTTCGATGATCGAGCGCAGGGCGAAGGGCTCGTGGATGCCGCTGGCGTTGAGCAACGGCGGATCGCGGAAGGCAATCGGGGTGACGGTGACGCGTGTGATTTTCAAATGACTTCTCCCGGTCAATCAGGTTCGAGGCTAGGGTTTGAGACTTGAATGGGGGCTGAGCGCGCTGGCTGCAGGCCGTGGCGCAGCGTCTTCAAGCTTTGGGCGGTGTGGGTCGCCCTTCGGCGTGGTACGGGCGAAGAAGATCACCACGGCCGCTACCAGCGAGGTCAGTGCCAGGCCGTACATGCCGCCTTGAATAGAGCCGGTTTTCTGCTCCAGAAAGCCGAACGCGGTGGGCGCCACGAAGCCGCCGAGGTTGCCGATGGAATTGATCAGCGCGATCACCGCCGCTGCGATGCGCGCGTCCAGATAGCCTTGGGGAATGGGCCAGAACAGCGCCGACGCCGCCTTGAAACCGATGGCCGCAAAGCAGATGGCGACGAAGGCGAAGATCGGCCCGCCGACGGTGGACATGAACATCCCGCACGCGGCAATCACCAGGGTGACCGCGACCCACGCCTGTTGATGCTTGAAGCGTGCGGCCAGCGCCGCGAAGCCGTACATGGCGACGATCGAGATGATCCACGGGATCGAGTTGAACAGGCCGACTTCGAAATCGCTGAGGCTGCCCATCTTCTTGATCATGCTTGGCAGCCAGAAGGTCGCGCCGTAGATGGTCAGGGCCACCGAGAAGTAGATGAAGCAGAACAGCATGATCTGCCGGTCGGCGAGCAGCTTGAAGATCGACGGCTTGACCACTTGCGCCGCCTCCCGGGCGCGCTGTTCGGCGTCGATGGCGCTGATCAGTGCGCCCTTCTCTTCTTCGCTCAGCCACTTGGCGTCGCGGATATGGGACTGCAGCCAGAACCAGACGAAGCCGCACAAGGCGATGGAAGCAAAGCCTTCGATGATGAACATCCACTGCCAGCCGTGCAGGTTCAGACCGCTGACGCCGAGCAACGCGCCGGACACCGGCCCGGAAATCACCGACGCAATGGCCGAGCCGCTGAGAAAGATGGCCATGGCCTTGCCGCGTTCGCTGGAAGGCAGCCATTGGGTGAAGTAATAAATGATGCCGGGAAAGAACCCCGCTTCCGCCGCGCCGAGGATGAAGCGCAACACGTAGAAACTGGTTTCGCCACGGACGAAGGCCATGGCCATTGCCGCAGCGCCCCAGGTGAACATGATGCGCGTCAGCCAGGCGCGGGCGCCGAACCGTTGCAGCAGCATGTTCGACGGGACTTCGAACAGCGCGTAGCCGACGAAAAACAGACCGGCGCCGAGCCCGTAGGCGGCGGCGCCGATGCCCAGGTCGGTTTCCATGTGGCTGCGGACGAAGCCGATGTTGACCCGGTCGATGTAGTTGACGATGAACATGATCACGAACAACGGCAACACATGACGCTTCACCTTCGTGGCCGCACGGGCCAGCACGATGGAATCGGCGCTGCTGAGGGGTGCAGGGGTGGGAACGGTGCGGTTCAAGGTGCGACTCCCGGTCTTTGTATTTTTTGTGGGATAGCGTGGAATGAACCGATCATGGACCGAGGCATTGTTCCCGTCTAATCTAGATTGACTGTTGATTGATACCTGGATTAGATCAATGTTCGAGCTCGCCCAGCTGCGCTGCTTCACCACCGTCGCCACCGAACTCAACTTCCGCCGGGCGGCCGAGCGGCTGAACATGACCCAGCCGCCCCTCAGTCGGCAGATCCAGTTGCTAGAGCATTCGCTGGGGGTTCAGCTGTTCAACCGCAACACCCGCAGCGTCGCGTTGACCGCGGCGGGCCGGGCGTTTTTCATCGAAGCGCAGACGCTGCTGGAGCGGGCGCATCAGGCGGCCATCGCGGCGCGGCGCTTTGCCGAAGGCGACATCGGCTCGGTCACTATCAGCTTCGTCGGCAGCGCGGTGTACGAGTTTCTGCCACGGGTCATCGCCGAAGCCCGGCAGAACCAGCCCCACGTGAAAATCTCCCTGACTGAACTCAACACGTACCAGCAACACGAAGCCCTGCGCGCCCGGCGCATCGACCTGGGCATCGTGCGGGCGCCGCTGCTGCAGCCCGGTTACGAGACCGAATGCCTGGTCCGCGAGCCGTTCGTGCTGGCGGTGCCCAGCAGTCATCCGCTGGCGAACGCCCGGAACATCAGCGTGCAGGACCTCGACGCCCAGCCCTTCCTCATGTACTCGCACTCGGCCTACCCGCCGTTCAACGAACTGCTCACCGGCATGTTTCGCTCGGCGCAAGTGGCGCCCGAGTACGTGCAGTGGCTGGGTTCGTCGCTGACCATTCTGGCGCTGGTGAATGCCGGCATGGGCCTGGCGCTGGTGCCGCGCTGCGCCGCCAACGTGGTGTTCAAGGGCGTGACGTTTCGCGACATCGATCTGGGTGAAGGGGTGCAGAGCGAGCTGCATCTGGTGTGGCGCTCGGACAACGACAACCCGGCGTGTCAGATGCTGCTGGAAGCGATTCGCGCCGCGGTGAAAGCCGAAGGGCGCACCGCGCAGTAGGACCGGCTTCAGCCGGGAAAGCGTCAGCGGGCACACCGCGAAAATAACGGCGCCTGCACGGGCCTCTTCCCGGCTAAAGCCAGTCCTACAAGTCGTGCGCAAGGCGTGTGCATCGTGCACAAATCGTAGGACCGGCTTTAGCCGGGAAGGCGTCAGTGGTTACACCGCGCCTGCATCTGTTTCAACATTCAGGTGCGCTGGGCGACCGCCGACGCGTCCAGCGGCGCGGCATCCTCCGGCGTCGTGGAAAACGGCTCGATCTTGCCGACGATGAACAAATAGCTGAACGCCCCCAACAGGGCAAACGCCCCGGCGGTCATCAGCGGCGCGGTGAACGAGCCGTTGCCGATCACCAGCATGAAGCCGGTGAAGGTGGTGATGAAGATGCCAGCGGTGTTCGACGCGAAGTTCTGGATGCCGCCGATCGACGCTACGTGGGCAGGCGACGGCGCCACATCAGCCGGCAGGCACCAGATGCTCGCGCCGGCGAACGCCAGGCTGGCATAGGCCAGACTGAAAAAGCCGAGCATCGCCCAGGTGCTGTCAACGAACACCGACAGCGAAATGCTCGACGACATCAGCATGCCGCCGACGATGCAGGTCTTGCGCGCGGCGGTCAGGCTCCAGCCCCGGCGGTACAGCGCGTCGGAGGTCAGTCCGCCGATCCAGCCACCGACGATGGACGCCACCGCCGGGATGGTGCCCAGCGTACCGAGGGATTTCAGCGAGAAACCGCGCTCGGTGACCAGGTAGGTCGGGAACCAGGTGATGAAGAAATAGATCACGAAGTTCAGGCAGAAGAAGCCCAGCATCATCCCCCACAGGGTGCGGTGGCGAAACAGCGACGCCCATTTCACTTTCGGCCGCGCGGCGAGGGTTGCCGCCTTGCCTGCCTCATGCTGCTCGATGGCCGCAACGGCTTGGGGCTCTTTGTAGATCAGAAACCAGCCCACGACCCAGATCAGGCCCACCGCGCCGGTGATGATGAACGACGCGCGCCAGCCCCACAGCTCGATGATCAGCGCCACCAGCGGGATCGACAGCGCCGAGCCGACCCGCGAACCGCTGTCGAAGATGCTGGTGGCAAAGCCGCGCTCCTTGACGTCGAACCACTGGCTGACGATTTTCGCGCAGGACGGATACGCCCCCGCCTCGCCCACGCCGAGCATCAGCCGGCAACCGAACATCGACGCCAGGCTGCTCGCCGCCGCCGTGGCCGCCGTGAACAGCGACCACCAAGCCACCGCGAGGGGCAGCGCGATGCGCGCGCCGACCTTGTCGACGAACCAGCCAAACGGCATTTGCATGAGTGCGTAGGTCCAGAAGAAGCCGCTGAGCAGCAGGCCCATTTGCCCTGAGCCCAAGGCGAGTTCTTTCTGGATGTAAGGGGCGGCAACCGCGAGGTTGGCCCTGTCGATGTAGTTGATGGCCACCGCGAGGAAGCACAGAAAAATTACCAACCAGCGCCCTTTCTGCATGGCGAGTCCTCCTAATTATTTTTATGAGTAAGACGTCGTTTGAGCTTCGCATAGCGCCCTGGCCTTGATTCACACGCTGCTCAACGAGGGATAAAGCACCCGTCGAGAACCGCGGAATTGGCCTGACCAAATATCCGAATGCAGCGGATACTAGACCCGCAAATCGGGTTAGGGAAATCAAAACGGCGATTTATTTGCGGCTTTATGGCTGGACGGTCGGAATTTGCATAATTTGGCCTGACCAATCTATTCTGCTGCGCAAGCCACCTCGGGCCGCTGGCGGCGACGCACTGGCGGTCTTGAGCGGACTGCCCCCCATAACAACAAGGACTGCGCAATGAAGATGACCTTCCGTTGGTACGGCGACAGCGATCCCGTCACCCTGCCCTACATCCGCCAGATCCCCGGCATGACCGGCGTGGTCTCGGCGATCTACGACATCCCGGTGGGCGAGGTCTGGCCGCTGGACAAGATCGCCGCCCTTAAAGCCACGGTGAATGCCCACGGCCTGGAGCTGGAGGTCATCGAGAGCGTGCCGGTCCACGAAGACATAAAGCGTGGCCTACCTTCCCGCGATCAGTTGATCGACAACTACGGCCAGACCCTGCGCAACCTGGCGGCCTGCGGGATCAAGGTGGTTTGCTACAACTTCATGCCGGTGTTCGACTGGACCCGCTCGACCCTGGCCATGGAGCTGCCCGACGGTTCGACCACCCTGGCGTTCGACGTGGCGGTGATCGAGCAGGCGAACCTGGACAACGGCATCAGCCTGCCCGGCTGGGACGTCAGCTATGAGCCGGAGGTCCTGCGCGAGTTAATCAACGAATACGCCCAGGTCGACGAAGCCACCCTGCGCGAACGGCTCGCGTACTTTCTGGAGCGCATCATCCCGGTTGCAAAAGACGCCGGCATCAAGATGGCCCTGCACCCGGACGACCCGCCGCGCTCGATGTTCGGCATGCCGCGGGTGGTGAAGAATCGCGAAGACCTCGCGCACATTTTGGCCATGGTCGATGACCCGGCTAACGGGTTGACCCTGTGTTCAGGCTCCCTCGGCGCCGATCTGGGCAATGACATCCCCTCGCTGGTGCGAGAATTCGGCGGTCAGGGTCGCATTCACTTCGCCCATCTGCGCAATGTGAAGGTCAACGAAGCCGGTGATTTTTTTGAGACCGCACACCGCTCGGAAGACGGCTCGCTGGACATGGCCGAGATCGTCAAGGCTTACGTCGAGACCGGCTTCGAGGGCTATTACCGCCCCGACCACGGACGGATGATCTGGGGCGAAACCGGCAAGCCGGGCTACGGCCTGTACGACCGGGCGCTGGGTGCGGTGTACCTGAATGGCTTGTGGGAAGGGATCCGCAAAACGATGGCGTGAGGCTGAGGATTTTTGAACAGCACCGCCTTGCGGCGGGCGCCTGTTAACGCAGCTCCGCATCCATGCCATCGAGCCAGCGCGCTTCGGAGCGGCGCAGGTGTTCGCGCATGGCGGTCTGGGCGCCAATCAGGTCGCGGGTCTGGACGGCGTGCAGAATGGCTTCGTGTTCGGCCACGGCCATGGCCCAGGTTTCGGTGGTTTCGGAGTGTTCGCTGACATGGGCGGTCAGCGGGCTGTACCGCTCTTCGAACAATGAGGTGATGATGCGCACCAGGGTCGAGTTGCCGCTCATTTTCGCCAGCCGCTGGTGGAACTTGCGGTCGTCGTCCAGCGCCGGCACGCCTTTGAGCGCCCCCTCGCGCATCTTCTCGATGCAACCCTGCAGGTAGCGAAAATCAGCCTTGCTGCCGTGCAGACAGGCCAGCATCACGCTCTCACCTTCGATCAGTGCTCTGGCCTGCATCAGCTCGGACGGGCTCTCGCCCAGCGTGCGGGTTTTGCCTTTGACCCCGAGCAGGTGCTCACAGACGTAGATACCGGAACCCATGCGGATTTCGACGCTGCCTTCGATTTCCAGGGCGATCAGGGCTTCGCGAAGGGATGGCCGGGAGACGCCGAGCAACTGCGCCAGATCGCGCTCGGGAGGCAGGCGCGCGCCAGGGGCGATGCCATGCTTGCGAATGTGCTCGCGCAATCGGTCGGCGGTAATCTGGTACAGGCGGCGTTCGGGTGCGGGGCTTGGCGCGGTCATCAATCACGTTCCATCAGGATGCGCCGGAGGATATCACAGGCGTCGGGGCGCCTTGTGGCGGGACCATGGACGCGGTCATCACTGGATGCACGCGATCTTTTAGTGTGACCGGCTTCAGCCGGGAAGAGGCCAGTGCGTTCACCCTCGATTTTGCGGTGTGCTAATTGACGCCTTCCCGGCTGAAGCCGGTCCCACTATGGAATCTTGGTGTGTCAGGCGGAAATCAATCGGCCAACGCGCCCTTGAGCAGCGGCTGCTCCAATCCCACAATCCCCCGTCCCATTTCAACCACCGGCCAGAACCTGCGGCGTTTCTTCTCTTCGTGGTTTTGCGCGATGTCGGCAATCCGGTGCTGCAGGAACGGGTTGAGAAAACGGTCGCGGACGCTGGCCAGATAGTTGTGCGCCTGATCCCCTTTGCCCTTCGCCGCAAACACGGGCAGCACCTCCCGCTCCCACAGATCCTCCAGGCTCCCGCGCAGCAGCGGGTCGTTCATGGCCTCAAACACCGTCTCGCCCTCAGGCCGGCCATCTTTCGACCAACGTTCGGCCAGCCAGGTGTGCCCCAAATTCAGCATGAACAGCTTGAGCTGCTCGTACTGCTCCAGCTCATCCGTCACCACCACACAAGGATGCCTACACGGCACCACCAGCCCAGGCTGACGCTCAATCGCCCAGATCGCGTACGGCTCGGCAATGGCGCCCACCGGCTGGATGGGCTGCGAGACGATGCGATCCACCAGGGAATTCGCCCAGCGGCAGGTGTCGCGCAGGTAGTGCGCAAACCCGGCGTCGATGCCCCACTCCACCGCCAGTTGAATGATCAGGTCGCGCAGCACATCGCCATTGCGTGACACCAGCTCACAGGGAAACAGCGACAGCGGCGCATCAGGATTCTCCAGCCAGCGGTCATGGAGCAACACCAGCAGTTTCGCCGGAAAACTCCGGGGCGTCGGCGCCTCAGCGGCCAGGCAAGACGCCGTGTCCGCCGCCTCCAGCACATAACCTTTGTCGCCAGTGTTGGAGATCACCACCTGCACGTCGTGCCGAATCGCCTGACGAATCACCGGCCAGTCAGGGCCGGCTTGCAGCGCGCCGGCAATGGAAGTGGACCAAAACTCCTCGTTCACCGTGCGACCGTTTTCTGCGCCCTGAATGCGCACCGGATAACCCGTGCCACCGGCCAGCGCCTGCACCCGCTGCGCGCTGTCGGCGCTGCCAGTGGTTTGCACGACGGTGATTCTGCCCAGCGCTTCGCCCTTCTCCAGGGCCTGGGAAATGAACAGATCGGCATGGGCCTGGAGAAAACGGCTGGTGCCGAACTGCAGGATGGGGGTGAACGGGGTTGCCTGCATGCCCGCGCCTCCTAGCATTCGACGATGGCTTTGACGACCCGCTGCGCAGGGTCGAGCAGCGTGGTGAAGCGCTCGGTCACTTCGCTCAGGGCCATGCGGTGGGTATTGAGCGCGGCGTCCGGGATCAAGCCGTCGCGCAGACATTGCTCGACGTAGCGGAAGTCTTCGACGGTGGCGTTGCGACTGCCCATGAGCGTCGCTTCGCGCTTGTGAAATTCAGGGTCGGAGAAGCTGATGGTGTCGCGGACGATGGACACCAGCACGTATTTGCCGCCGTGGGCGATGAATTCGAAACCGCGCTCCATGGCCTTGGCGTTGCCGGTGGCGTCGTAGACCACATCGAAGAATTCTCCCTGGGTCAGTTGCTCAAGTTGCTGCTTGTCGTCTTCGCCGATCAGCACGGCCGAGTCAATCTGCAGGTGCTGCTTGCAGAACGTCAGGCGGTCCTCGCGGGTGTCGAGCACCGTGACTTTCGCGCCCCGCAGACGTGAGAAAATTGCAACCGCCATGCCAATCGGGCCGGTGCCGACCACCAGCGCGCGCTGGCCGGCTTGCACGTCGGAGCGACGCACCGCATGGGCGCCAATGGACAGAAACTCGATCATGGCCGCCTGATCCAGCGTGACCCCGTCCGCCTTGAGCACGAAGTTGTGGGGCAGGCTCAGGTATTCGGTGAATGCGCCGTCGCGATGGACGCCCAGCACTTGAATGCGCACGCAGCAATTGGTCTTACCCTGGCGGCAGGCAATGCAGTCGCCACAGGATAGGTACGGCATTACATAGACCACGTCGCCCGGCTCAAGCCCGCTGCCCGCCTCGCTTTGCTCGACGATGCCGGAAAATTCGTGGCCCATGACCCGGGGGTATTCGAGGAACGGCTGGTTGCCGTTGAAGATATGCAGATCAGTGCCACAGACCCCGACCCGCTTGATGCGGACCAGCGTCTCGCCGGGTGCCCGTTCGGGTTTCGGACGGTCAAGGGCCAGCAGGGAACCGGGTTTTTCGCAGACGACGGTGAGCATCTTCTCTCTCCAGACCAGGCACGCCGGCATCGCTGAAACGGGCAGAGCCGCAGGTTACCGGGCAGTGATCTTGTTGTTGTGAGGTGGCGGATGGATTCTGGAAGCGCGGGCCGCAGGTGCAGTGGCTGCAGCCATTACAAGCGCGGCGCTGCAGGAAAAAATGACACAGCCGCCTGACCATTGGCAAGACCAATTAATCTATTTAGGCATTGGCCTTACCAAATCAGTCATTTGAGTTTTCAGCGCGGTCACCAGCGCTACGGCTGTAAATCCCAACAGCCCATGGTTATGATCGGAGCCCATGACTTCCCCATTGCCGATCCGCTCGCCCTGCCCGCCCGGCGCCTGTAAATGCGACCGCGACCGACTGTTGGAGCTGGAGGGCGCGGACGTGCGCATCCTTCGCCTGACCCGTCAGGAAGAGAAACGTCTGCTTGAGCGTCTGGAAAATATCGCCACGCTGGAAGATCTGCAGCGCCTGCAAGCGCGGATGTTCGACCAGTTGGGCATCCGCCTGGACATCGGCCCCGGCTTCAATGAAGTGCGCAGCATGCGCGGCATGGTCATCGACATCGCCGAACTGCCCGGCATGTGCCGCAAAACCCGCGCCGCCATTCCTGCCGCCATCCGCCGCGGCCTGGAAAAGAATCCCGAAATCGCCTGGCGCCTGCTCGACGCCCACGACTTGTTTCGGGATGCGTGAATGCGGTGAGGACCTGGTATTAGAAATACCAGACTCAGCGCGCCCTTACTCCTCCCAGTCCGCCTTGTCGATCTTCAACCCGTGGAGACCGTTGTACGCCGCCCGTTTGGGCTGCTCCCAGCCTTGCAGCAACGCCGCATCAATGTCGTAGATTTCTACACCCAGCGGCCGGCAAACGGTCAGCGGGTCCTGGGCATCAGGGCCCCACATCGGCAGGGAAAGGTCGCCGCCGGGACACGTCGACAGCGCACAGAGCAGGTCGATTTCGGCGAAGAATTCCAGGTAATCCCCCTGTTTGGCCGGGCAGGCTTTCATGAAGTACAGGTCGTCGTGATTCAAGCCGGTGCACTGGAAGATATTCAGCACGTCGTGCACGTCGAATTCGGTCAGGCCATGGGGCAACACGGCGCGAGTCAGATTCGAATGGCAGTGGTGGTGAAAGTCTTCGCCGGTGAGCATCTTGTTCACGTAGGGATCGCAGCGGGTGCCGAGCAGGTCATGGAGCCGACCGCCGTGCTCGTCGATGCCGTAACTGGCGAGGCTGTCGTCGGTGATGGTGACCATCGGCCGCAGGAACGGCAGGTTCGACCACAACCGGTCGTGGGTCGTGACATGGGCGCCCTGCAATTGCCGGGTGCGCGCCGCCCACAGGCGCTCGCGGGGATCATCGGCGCTCCAGACGTTGAAGTCGCCCACTTGCGGGCCCACCGGGGTGGTAACGCGGAACACCTGACCGGCCTTGACCTTCCACGCTCGCCCGGTGCGGATCGGCACTTCGAACTGCTCGACCAAGGTGCGACTGTCCTGCGCCTCGCGGATGCGTTGATAAAACGCCGTGTCGACTTGCAGCGCCGAGCCTTTGCTGACCTGATAAGCAGCGGGATAGTCTTTGAACATGGGTGCTCCTGGCGAATGATAGGGGTCGGACACACTGGTCACAGCACAGCCCGTGCCAAACGCGTTGAGTCGTTGAACACGCAAAACCACAACGCTTATTTGGAATTTAATTTCCATCTGTACAAGCAATAGAACTGCGATTAGCATTGCGACAGCCTCACCGAGGCCCCGAATCGACCTCAACAAGACCTCATCGAGAGGCTTCAGGGGATTCACATGCTCGACCGCGCCAGACGTTTTTCCATCAAGCAGATCGCGACTCAAGCCGGCGTGAGCAAGGCGACGGTCGATCGCGTGCTGCATCAGCGCGGCAGCGTGCATTACCAGACCCACCGCCGCATCCATCAAGCCCTCGAAGAACTCGAAGCCCAGGAAAAGTCCGGGCCTGCGGTGGGCCGCACCTTTCATATCGACGTCATCCTGCACACGCCCAAGCGTTTCAGCGATGCCGTGCAGGAGGCGGTTCTCGCCCAGCTCGGCAGTCTGGCGCCGTTTCGTATCTTTCCGCGCTTTCACCTCCATCAGGCCATCGGCCCGCAGCAGATGCACGACCTGATTCTGCGTTGCGTCGGCAAAGGCAGTCAGGGCCTGATCATCAAGGCCGCGGACGAGTTGCCGATCAACGAAGCGGTGAATCAGGCAACGGCGGCGGGTGTGCCGGTGGTGACGTTTGTTTCCGACCTGCCCCAGAGTGAGCGCATCGGTTACATCGGCATGGACAATCGCACGGCCGGGCAAACGGCGGCGTATCTGATGTCGCGCTGGCTGGCCGACGAGGCGCAAGACGTGGCCGTGGTGATCAGCAGCGAGCTGTTTCGTGGCGAGGAAGAGCGCGAGATGGGTTTTCGCACCTGGCTGCGCAGCCGTGCCGCCCATCTGCGCGTCGTTGACGTCACCGGAGGGTTCGGCGTGCATGAGCCGACCTTTGAAAAAGTGACCCGGGCGCTGCAGGACAATCCGTCGATCAAAGCCATTTACAGCGTTGGCGGCGGTAACCGCGCCATCGTCGAAGCCTTCGCCGCCCTGGACCGCCCCCTGGAGGTGTTCATCGGCCACGACCTCGATCAGGAAAACCGGCAACTGCTGGCGGAAGAAAAGATTGCCGCGATCATCGATCACAACCTGCACGTGGATGCCCGCAATGCGTTTCTGCACATCCTGCAGTTCCATCGCCTGTGGAAGGCGGTGCCGATTCCCGTGTCCCACGTGCAGGTCGTCACGCCGTTCAACCTGATGCACTGATGTGCAGCCGCACCCGTTACGCCGATCACCCCATAACAACAATCCCGGAGATCCACCCATGCTACGCATTGCTGTCCTCGGCGCAGGCCGTATCGCCAACATCCACGCGGCCAACGTGGCCGCCAATCCCCACGTGAAACTGGTGCTGATCGCTGACCCATGGCGCGAAGGCGTCGACGACCTGGCCGGCAAGCTGGGTTGCGCCGCGGCCTACGATTGCGCCGAGGCCATTGCCCGGGACGATGTGGACGCGATTGTCATCGGCACGCCGACCGACACCCACATCGACCTGATGCTGCGGGCGGTGAAACTGGGCAAACAGGTGCTGTGCGAGAAACCCATTGATCTGGATTTCGCCAAAGCCGCCCGCGCGGTGGAAGAGATCGAGCGCCTCAACGGCAAGGTGATGCTTGGGTTCAACCGCCGTTTTGACCCGGACACCCTGCAGATGCGCAAAGCCATTGCCCGTGGGGACGTCGGTGAGGTCCGCCAGGTGGTGATCACCAGCCGTGATCCGGGGCTGGCGCCGGTGGAGTACCTGACCCACTCCGGCGGCATCTTCCGTGACATGACCATCCATGATTTCGACACCGCACGGACGTTGCTCGGCGAAGAACCCATCGAAGTCATCGCCATCGCCAGCCGCCTCGTGGAACCCGCACTGGCGCAGATCGACGACTACGACAGCGTGATGGTGCTGCTGCGCACCGCCTCCGGTAAACAGTGCCACATCAACTGCTGCCGCGAGGCCGTGTACGGCTATGACCAGCGCCTGGAAGTGTTCGGCTCCAAGGGCATGATCCTCAACGACAACCATCGCCCGAGCACCGTGCGCAGCTACAGCGCCACGCAGACCGAAGTGCGCGAGCCGCTGGAGAACTTCTTCCTCGAGCGCTACGCCGCTTCCTACCGCATCGAGCTGAACCAGTTCATTGACGCGGTGCGCGGCAACCAGACCCTGCCGACCAACGCCCGGGATGGCTTGAGAGCGCTGCATCTGGCCAACTGCGCCATCGAGTCGATCAAGACCGGGCGAGCGGTGAAAGTGGACATGTGAATCCTGCGGTGCCCATCGCCCGTACTTGGGTGCGGGCATGATGAACGCCCGGCGGATCATTTGAAATCGCGACTGCGCACGTCGAGCCCGGTGAGCATCGGCGTGAGGTCGAACAATCGCTGGGCGATGACGTGGCGTACGCCCTTCTGGAATTCGAACTTGCCGAACACCTGCATCAACTGCGACCCTACCAGCACCTTGCGTTGACGCTCGGCCAGATCACGCCAGACCACCACGTTGATCATGCCGTGTTCGTCTTCCAGGGTCACGAAGGTCACGCCGCTGGCGGTGCCGGGCCGTTGTCGACCGACGACAAGCCCGGCGACGCTGAAGCTGCGGCCGTGTTCTTCATCCAGCAAATCCTTTGAACTGCGAAAACGCTTCGCCGCCAGCTTATGGCGCAGCAGGGCCAGCGGGTGCGGGCCGAGTGTGGTGCCGAGGGTGTCGTAATCGGCAGCAAGGTCCTGGGCGACACTGGGCAGCGGCAGCGCGACCTGGGCCTCTTCGCCAAAACAGTCGTCGCCGAACAACGGACGCTGCATCTCGACGCCGGCGATCTCCCAGCGCGCCCGGTGCCGATGCCCCACCAGCCCCCGCAGCGCACCGGAATCGGCCAGCGCAGCACGGGCGCGATTGTCCAGCTCGGCGCGGATGCACAGGTCGGCCACGTCCTTGAAAGCACGTACGCCGCGCGCCTGTTCAATACGCTTGGCGTCCTCCTCGCGAAAGCCGCGGATCATGCGCAGACCCATGCGGATCGCCAGGTTCTGGTTGTATTCCCGGCCGGCCACAGGCTCGAGTGAACAGTCCCAGTCGCTGTACCGCACGTCCACCGGGTGCACGTCGATCTGGTGGCGCCGTGCGTCCTGCAGCAGTTGATCCGGGCTGTAAAAGCCCATGGGCCAGCTGTTGATCAGCGCGCAGGTAAAGGCCGCCGGCTCGTGGCATTTCAGCCAGCAACTGGCGTAGGTCAGCAAGGCGAAACTGGCGGCGTGGGACTCCGGGAAGCCGTAACTGCCGAAGCCCTTGATCTGCTCGAAAATCCGCTGGATGAACTCGTCGGGGTAGCCCTTTTCCTTCATGCGCTCGCTGAGGCGAATGCGATGGGGCTCGAGACCGCCATGGCGCTTCCAGGCCGCCATGGAACGGCGCAACTGGTCCGCCTCCCCGGGCGAGTAATCCGCGGCGACGATCGCCAGTTGCATGACCTGCTCTTGAAACAGTGGCACGCCCAACGTGCGCTCGAATACCGCTTTCAGTTCTTCGGACGGGTACGTCACGGCCTCTTCGCCGTTCTTGCGGCGCAAGTACGGATGCACCATGCCGCCCTGAATGGGCCCGGGCCGGACGATGGCCACCTCAATCACCAGGTCATAGAAAGTGTTGGGCTTCAGGCGCGGGAGCATGGACATCTGCGCCCGGGACTCGATCTGGAACACGCCGATGGTGTCGGCGCGGGTGATCATGTCGTAGGTCGGTTTGTCCTCGGCGGGGATGGTCGCGAGGGTCAGGTCGTAACCGCGATAACCCCTGACCAGGTCGAAGGTCCGGCGCAGTGCGCTGAGCATGCCCAAGGCCAGAATATCGACCTTGAGCAGGCCCACCAGATCGAGGTCGTCCTTGTCCCACTGAATGATGGTGCGGTCCGCCATGGCGGCGTTTTCCACGGGCACCAAGGTTTCCAGCGGATGCTCGGAAATCACAAAACCGCCGGGGTGCTGGGACAAATGCCGGGGGAAGCCGATGAGTTCGCCGGTCAACGTCAGCACACGTCGCAGAATCGGGCTGTCAGGCTCGAAACCGCATTCCCGGAGCCGTTCGGCGGGCGGCATGCTGTCGCTCCAGCGGCTGAAACAATCGGCCAACGCATTGATCTGGTCGGGCGGCAAACCGAGGACCCGCGCCACATCCCGGACGGCCCCCGCACCGTGGTAGGTACTGGCAACGGCGGTGAGCGCCGCCCTGCCCCGGCCGTATCGACGGAACACGTATTGCAGCACTTCCTCGCGCCGTTCATGCTCGAAATCGACGTCGATGTCCGGGGGCTCGTCTCGCTCTTCCGAGATGAAACGCTCGAACAGCAGGTTGCTTTTTGACGGGTCCAGCTCGGTGATGCCCAGGGCGAAACACACTGTGGAGTTAGCCGCCGAGCCACGGCCCTGGCAGAGGATGTGCTGACCGCGGGCGAAGCTGACGATGTCGTGCACCGTGAGGAAGTAACTCTCGTACCGCTTGGCCGCGATGACCTTCAGCTCTTTTTCGATGTTGCTGCGGGCGACCTCCGGCACGCCCTGAGGCCAGCGCCGACTGGCGCCCTGCTCGGTCAGGTGCCGCAACCAGCTGCTGGGGGACTGGTCAGGCGGCACCAGCTCATGGGGGTATTCGTAGCGCAATTCACTGAGGTCGAAGGTGCAACGCCGGGCGATGTTCAAGGTTTCAATCAGCAGGCTCGCCGGGTAAACCTCGCTCAATACCGAGAGCGGCCGCAGATGCCGCTCGCCGTTGGCAAACAGCCGATGCCCCGCTTCGGCCACGGTGGTGTGATGGCGGACGGCGCTCATGGTGTCCTGCAACGCCCGACGACCGCGGGCGTGCATGTGCACGTCTCCACTGGCGACGGCAGGAATCGCCATGGCACGCGCCATACCGAGCAAGGTGTTGAGGCGCTTTCGGTCATCCGGACCGCAATGCAGTTCGACGCTCAGCCACAGATTCTGCTGAAAGATCCCCCGCAGCCATTCGCCTTGCTCCCGTCGGGTCGGGATGTCCTGATCAAGATCCGGCAGCCACAGCGCCAGAAGCCCTGGGACCGGCTGCTGAAAGTCCGCGTGCAGCAGCCGGTATTCGCCCTTCTTGCTGCGGCGCCGCCCTTGGGTGATCAAGCGACACAAGGCCTGGTAGCCGGCGAGATTCTCCACCAGCAAGACGATTTTCGGCCCGTTCTCGATGGTGATTTCGCTGCCGATGATCAGTGGCAGCTCACATTCCTTTGCGGCCTGCCACCCACGCACGATGCCCGCCAGGGTGCATTCATCGGTGATCGCCAGCGCTTGATACCCATGCAGCTTTGCCCGCTCGAACAGCTCCTTAGCACTCGACGCCCCGCGCTGAAAGCTGAAATTCGACAGGCAATGCAGCTCGGCGTATCCCCCGCTCATGCGAACCAGCCGTGCAGCAACAGACTGATGTCGCCGACGCTGCGGTACGCCCAGCCGCGCTGGCCGTTGCGGGTTTCGACGAGGTAATAGTCGCGGCGTACATCGCCGCCGTCCCACCAGCCCGACTCGATGCGCTCCGGCCCCGCCAGCACACGCAGGCCGGGCTCGGTCAGTAACTCGGGCTCCGGCAATAGCCAGCCGGGGCGCGGTACTTTGTGGAGCAGCGCCGGCGGTTTGCCCGGGCACGCGGGCAACGAAGCACACTCGGGGCGATGGTCGGCTTGAAAGCCCAGACCGGCGACCGCTTCGTCCCCAAGCCGTGCGCGCAGGCGCTCGCGAAGCTGCTCCCACGGCATGGTCTGCTGCGGACGGTCGTCGAACAGCTCGCGGTGGGTCGGCACGAACGCCGGCAGATCCTTGGCCTGCAATCGCAACGCGCGGACCGGAGACGGCACTCCAATTTGTTCCAGACGACCCCGTGCCAGCTCGAACAGCATGTTGGCTTCGCGCTCGGCGCTGAGCAGGCCGACGGGAATTTGCGTGTCCGGCGCAACGCTACCCACGCTTGGCACGTGTTCCAGATGAATCACAAAACGTTGCACGCCGCTGTCGCGTCCGGCCAGAAAAACCGCCAGATCGGCAATCATGCGCTTGAGCGGGAACAGCAGCGCCTGATGGGATTCGACGTCGAAGTTGAGCTCGATGCGGGTATCGAAACGGTCAGGCGGCACATAACACTCCAGCCCCATGGGCCTGCGCCCGAACAGCGTATCGAGGTGTTGCAGCACGGCCGCCGGAAAACGCCGGGCCAGGGTGTCACGGGGCAAGCCATGAACCTGGCGCACGCGATGCAGGCCCATGCGCGCCAGTGCAGTGGCGACTTCGGTTGGCAGGCCGATGCGGTTGACCGGCATCTGTGCCAGCACCTCCTGCAGCGTGTCGGCATCGGTCACGGCCAGACCGTCATGGGCGTTGGCGAGCATGCGGGCCGCCAGCGGATTGGGCGCCGCGACGATGCGATGGGTGAAGCCCAGCTCGGTCAGCTCCTGACGCAGTCGCGCCTCGAACACCGGCCACGGACCGAACAGGCCGAAGCTGGATTCCACCTCCATCAACAGCACGCGCGGGTACTTGAGGCTGACATGGGAACTGAAACGGTAGGCCCAGGCCGCCAGCAAACGGTGCCAGCGCTCGGTTTCGTCCGGGTCGTATTCGACGGTGGCGAATTCCCGGGTCATGGCGTGGGCTGCGGTCAGAGACTGGCCGGCACGCAAGCCCATCGCGCGGGCGGCCGGGTTGACCGTCTGCAGCACCCGGCGCTGGGCCGTGCCGCTGATCAGAGCCAGCGGTTCTTCAGGGTTTTCGCGACGGCGCATGACGCCGTCCAGCGCCAGCTGCGGCAGGAGGACACAAGCCCAGAGCATGGCAACCTCAAGCGTCAGCGATGAACGGAACGGGGGAAGAAGGCGCCAGCCCGCCGCGACACTTGAGCACCCGCAACTGACTGGGGCGCGCGTCGATGGCAATGCGCAGCGCGGCCGGAGACGGATTGGCTGCCGCCTCATGCCCACGGCAGGCAAAGGCCAGGGTTTCACCGGTTTCGGCGGCCACCTGCAAACGACGCAAGGCACGGTCGTCGACCTTGGTCGGCCAGCACAGCACCGCGCCGCAACTGCCCGAACGCAGGCATTGCTCCACCGCCCACAGGGCATCGCGCTCGTTGGCGTGGATGATCGACAACTGCTTCAGGTCGATGCCCGCCATCTGCCACGCCTGGGCATAGGGCAAAAAAGGAGGCGCAACCAGCACGATGCGCTCGCCGCTGTCCGCCAGTCGCGCCAGGGTCGGCCACATCAGACGCAACTCGCCGCTGCCGTTGGCCGCCACCAGCACTTCAGTCATTGCTGCAGGCGGCCAGCCTCCCATGGGCAACGCCGCATCGAGGGCGGCATGGCCGGTAGGCTGGGCGGCAACCGAGGCAACGTGCTGACGCCCCTTCCAGACGCGTCGCTCGTCCAGCAGCGCGTCGAGGCTGACCACCGCGCCCATCATTCCCGGCGCACCAGGCCACAGAACACGCCTTCGATGGCGAAGTCCTGGTCGGGCCGCACGATGATCGGTTGATATGCCGGGTTGCGCGGCAGCAAGCGAAGCTGATCATCGCCGCGCTCAAGGCGCTTGATGGTCACTTCGCCGTCCAGCCGGGCGACGATGATCTGACCGTCGCGGGCCTCGGCGCTTTGCAGGATGCCCACCAGATCACCGTCGAAGATGCCGTCGTCGATCATTGAGTCCCCGCTCACTCGCAACAGGTAATCCGGGACGCGCATGAAGGTGCGGCTGTCGAGCGTGAAGGTGTCGTGATTGTCGAGGTCGGGGCCGATGGGCGCGCCGGCGGCCACCCGACCGAGTACGGGAATGTCGAGCATCTGCGGCCGTGGCCCAGTGTCCAGCAGGCGGATGCCGCGGGCCTGATTGGCGACGACTTCAATCAAGCCGGCGTCGGTCAGGGCCACGATGTGCTTGCGCGCGACACTGCGGGAAGCAAAACCGAAGGCTTCGGAAATTTCAGCCAGGCTGGGAGGCTGGCCATTCTGGGCGATGCGATCTCGTATGAACGTGAGGATGGCAGCGCGTTTGGGGGATAGGGTCGTCATGGAGCACATTTGTACTCTTTTCGACTAATCCTGACCAGCGCCTCCTGTCGATCCCTTGGCAATTTTTGTAACAGAGCGGCGAATCCACAGAATCGCCACCCTTGTTTCATTTATTACGATGGGTGCTATCTAGCGCTCAAACAACGCCTGGATCTGCGGGTAGGTCAGGCTGCCTTCGGTGAGCGCTTCCGATCGCCCTTCCTGCAGAAAGCCCCGCGCCAGTTGCTCGGCCTGTCCCCATAAGGTCTGCGTGATGGTGGACCCGGCGCTCAGACGGCGCACGCCCAGCTGCGCCAGCGCGTCGGCGGCGGGCAGCCCCTGTCGCGCCAACAGATTGATGGGCAGGTCGATGTCTGCAACGACGGTCTTGATGTGCTCGACATCCACCAATGCCGCCACGAACAGGCCGTCTGCACCTGCTTCCCTGTAAAGCTGGCCGCGCTTCAGTGTTTCCTCCAGACGCAACTCTTCAGCGACCAGACTCGCCAGGTAAACGTCGGTGCGGGCGTTGATAAAGACGTCCAGCCCGTTGCGGGCCGCCATGCTTTTGATCGCCTCGATCTTGCGGGCCAGCAGCGCCGGCGCGTCGGAAGCGTCCTCGATATTGATGCCGATCGCGCCGACGTCCAGCACCCGCTTGACGTTTTCCGCCACGGTTTGCGGGTCGTCCGAGTAGCCGTTTTCCATGTCCACTGACAGCGGCACGTTGATCAGCCGCGCGATGCTGGCCGCGACGGTTACCGCGATGTCCACCGGAAACACACGGCCATCGGCATAGCCCTGGGCCCAGGCGACCCCGGCGCTGGTGGTCGCGATGGCGGTGGCGCCGAGGCTTTCGAACAGCCGAGCGCTGCCGGCATCCCAGGCATTGGGCAGGCGCAAAACGGTGGACTGGTGGTGCAGTGAGCGAAACGTCTGAGCGGAACCGGGCATGATCATCTCCATTGATTCGGTTTCTGTGCGGGTTTTTACTGACAGGGTGTGCGTGTGTGTATGTGTGGGGGCCAGTCTAGAACAGTGACGCCTGGGTCAAAGCCGCCGCCGTAATGCTCTTGCCACGCGACGCGGGCTGATACCCCTCAAGCGTCAGTAGCAGGTGCTTGGCGTCGAGGCCACCGGCAAAACCGGTGAGCGCGCCGGAGCTGCCGATCACCCGGTGGCACGGGGCGATGATGGAAATCGGGTTCTTGCCATTGGCGGCAACGACGGCGCGCACGGCGGCGGGGTTGCCGATCTGCACGGCAATGTCGAGATAACTGCGGGTTTCGCCGAAGGGAATATTCAACAAGGCCTGCCAGACTTTCTGCTGAAATGCGGTGCCATGGAATTCGAGCTCAAGGTCGAAGCGCTGTAGGCGACCGGCAAAGTATTCGCCGAGCTGGCGCTCGGTCCGGTCAAGGATATCGCTGCCGGCATCTTCGCTCATCGGCCCGAGCAGCACGCGGTTGGGGCGGTCGTTTTCCCAGAGCACGGCGGCCAGACGCGGGCCCTTGGCGATCAGCTTCAACTGACCGACCGGGGAATCGATGAAGCGGTAGGTGAAAATCATCGTCTGGCTCCTGCTCTGACTTGTGGCCTGGCTTGCGGTCTTGCGCATGTTGGGGCTTTTGCACTGGAGCATGGTGCGCCTGGTCATCCGCAATCACCCGACATGATCCGTGATCATCCGGCATGACCCAGACCGTCCGGGCGCCGGGTCGAATGCCGACATACTACTCGCGCGCCCAGTTCAAACCACCCGCTTCTTGCGCTCGAACTCACAGGTCAGCCGCCCTTCTGCTTGCCCGCCGCGTCCGCCGCGGAATTCCAGATGTGAATCGCGGCGTAGGCGCGCCAGGGTTTCCAGGCTTCGGCCCGCGCCTTGTGCTGCGGCAGGCGCAGCAGGGTCGGCTCCTGCAGGGTCATCAGATTCATCAGCACCAGATCGGCGGCAGGCCAGGCGTCCGGGTCACGCCAGGCGCGCATGGCGATGTATTCCACGGTCCAGGGGCCGATGCCGGGCATGGCCAGCAACTGTCGCCGTAAATCGCCAATGCCGCCATGACGAACGTCAAGGCACAGCTCGCCACTGGCCACCGCCGCCGCGAGACGCTGCAGGGTCTCGACGCGCTTGCCGGGCATGCCGATCTTGTCCAGGTTGGCCTGCGCCAGGGCCTCAGGCGTCGGGAAGCGCCAGGCCAATTGTTCATGCAGCCCATCGTGGAACTGAACCCCGGCGCGCTGCACGAGGCGACCGACAATCGTCGTCGCACCCTTGACGCTGACCTGCTGCCCGACAATCGTGCGCACCGCCAGCTCGAACCCGGAAAACGCCCCCGGCACGCGCAGCCCCGGGCGACGCTGCACCAGCGAGGCCAGCCACGGGTCTTGCGAGAGGGCCTTGTCGATGATGGGCGGTTCGGCGTACAGATCGAACATGTGCGAAACCGGCACGATCAGCTCATCAATGTGCTGGCTGACCTCGCCATGGACGGTCGCCAGCAATTGCTGCCCGTCCGGCGCCAGTGCGACCGACAAGGCACCTTGGCTGCCCTTGAAGTCGATCGTGCGCATGTACACCCCATCGACCACCGCCTCCACGCCCGCCGTCATCCGCGCCGCAAAGAAATCGAGCATGCGCTGCCAGTCGAACGGCGGGTTGAAGGGGATCAGGCGCGAGGCGTGGGGCTGGAGAGGTCGAAGCATGGGGAATCGCCGGCAGTCAGGTCGGCTGACGCTAGCGTAATCGATGAAGGCGTACAAATTTTTTGGGCTCGAACACATCAGGCGGTGTCGACCCCAGGACCGGATCGCGCCCCGACTGTAGGACCGGCTTCAGCCGGTAACATGTCAGGTGTCACACCGCAGAATTGAGAGTGGGTACACAGGCCTCTTCCCGGCTGAAGCCGGTCCCACAATGGCATCGCGTTCTAACCGTAGGACCGGCTTCAGCCGGGAAAGCGTCAGGCGTCACACTGCAGAATTGAGGGTGAGTACACCGGCCTCTTCCCGGCTGAAGCCGGTCCCACAATGGCATCGCCTTCTAACCGTAGGACCGGCTTTAGCCGGGAAAACGTCAGGCGCCACACTGCAGAATTGAGGGTGAGTACACCGGCCTCTTCCCGGCTGAAGCCGGTCCTACAGTGGCATCGCGTTCTAACCGTAGGACCGGCTTTAGCCGGGAAAGCATCAGGCGTCACACTGCAAAATGAGGGTGATCACACTGGCCTCTTCCCGGCTGAAGCCGGTCCTACAACGGATCGCGTCCTACGAGGGGATCCCATGCATTCCCGTCAGCTCGGGCAGCCCACTGCGCCGCCGTTGAGGTTCTGCTTGTAGTTTTCGTACTGCAGCGTGGCTTTGCCGTCGTTCCACTTGAGCGTCAGGACCAGCACGGAATCGAAGTCCTCGGCCACCCAGTCGTCGACCAGTCTGAGTTTCTCGCCCGATGCCTCCTCGGCGACTTTGTTGATCAGCTCCGGCAGGTAACCGTGGGACCAAGCCGTGTAGATAGTGGCGTCGTGGTATTTGTCGCGCATCAACTCATCGGCCAGATCACCGGTGTCGTTGGCAGCGAAGTCGATGTTCACCGGCAGGCCCAGCTTGATCGCGCTGGGGCCAACGGTCATGAGCGGGCGAAGGTAACTGTAGGAATGATCATGTTCGCCTTCTTCTACATGACGGCTGGGGTTCGCCGCGAAGATGAAGTCGGCCTTGCCGAAGGTGTTCGGCAGCACTGTGGACAGGTCGATAGCGCGATTAAGACCCTGACAATTGAGCTGACCCAGGCCGGTTTCGGGCTTCTCGGCGTGGCGTAGAAACACCAGCGTCTGAGTGCCGTTCTTGGACTCGGCGTGCACGCCTTTACCGGCGGCGAACCAGAAAATGGCGGACGCGATCAGCAGGGTCGGCAACAGAAAATAGGTCATGCGCTGCATTGCGCGGGACAACAGAGGAGGCGTTGAAAGGCTCATATCGGCATGGAATTCTGATGGTTCGTGATGGGCGTGACGCCCGATGCAACGTCCTTGTCAGCGTGTGGCTCGGCGCAGTATGGCGAGCGAATGTTTCCGTATAACGAATGCCCATCAGATGAGTAAATGCTCAAGAGGTTGCACGCAACCACCTGATTTCCCGAATTAATCGCCGAACGGTCAAATGGCGTTGTTTTGAGTCAACGGTGTGTAGCCGCTGCGGACCACCGCGCTGAGCAGTACAGCGACCTCCGCGGAGGTGCCAATTACCTTTGTTCGCCCAGCAACAGTCAATCAACAGACTGTTGTTTCAGAAACCCCGCTGCCTCTGTTCTACCCCGCAAATACGGCAAAAAGGCGGCCTCTGGCCAATGGCACAAAGCCTGCAATATTCCAATCAAGCAGACCGATTCGCTCCGACTGCTGATTTCGTCATAAGCAGCCGTGCGCAGCTTCCGCCCCTTGATTGGACACTTACCCATGACCCCATTTTCCCGTCTGCCGACTTCTTTCAAACTGCTCGCCGTTGCTCTTGCCCTGACGCTACTGCCGCAGGCCCAGGCTGCCGAGGCGCCACCTGCCGAGGTGCATCTCGATTACGCCTACTACTCGCCGGTCAGTCTGGTGCTCAAGCATTTTGGCTGGCTGGAAAAGGCGCTGCCACAGAGCAACGTCAGCTGGGTGTTCAGCCAGGGCAGCAACCGCTCGCTGGAATACCTCAACAGCGGTGGCGTCGACTTCGCTTCCTCCGCCAGTCTTTCAGCGGTACTGGCGCGGGCCAATGGCAGCCCGATCAAAGCGATTTATGTCTACAGCCGCGCCGAATGGACCGCGCTGGTGGTGCGCAAGGACTCGAGGCTGCAGAGCGTTGCCGACCTGAAAGGCAAGAAAATTGCCGCCACCAAAGGCACCGACCCTTACCTGTTCACCCTGCGCGCCTTGCAGCAGGCGAAGCTGACCAAGGACGACGTCGAACTCTTGCATCTGCAGCACCCGGATGGCCGCATTGCGCTGGAGAAAGGCGACGTCGATGCCTGGGCGGGGCTCGATCCGCACATGGCGGCAAGCGAAATTCAGGCCGGCTCGCGCTTGCTGTACCGCAACAAGGACTTCAACAGCTTTGGCGTTGTCAGCGTGACCGAGCGCTATGCGAAGGAGCACCCGGAAGCGATCAAAACCGTCCTTGGCGCGTACGAAAAAGCCCGGGAGTGGTCGCTGAAACATCCGGACGAGCTGGCGCAATTGCTCGCCACCGAGTCAGGCCTGCCGCTGGATGTCGCCAAACTGCAATTGACCCGCACTGACCTCGGCAGCCCCCTGCTGACCGACAAGGACGTCACCGCGTCGAAGGCCGCCGCGCCGATTCTGGTGTCCGAAGCGCTGGTGCGCAAAGGCACGAACGTCGACCAGGTCATCGACCAATTGATCGACCCTAGTTTCGGCAACGCGCTCGACGTCCAGCCATGAGCAATGCGCGGGGCAGCCAAGCCAGTGGCAGCAGTATCGGAAACAGCGTCAGCCCCAGGGCTCAGGCGTTGAAGAACGAGGCATCTGACGCGCCACCGGTTGTGCGGCAAGCCCATGGGAATTGGCGGACCCGCTTGAAGGGCCTTGCCGTGCCGGTGGCTATTTTGCTCTTGCTGGAAGTCGCCGTACGGGTGGGCTGGGTGCAGTCCTACCAGATGCCGGCCCCCAGCGAGATTGCAACGACCCTGACTGATCTGGCTGACGGGGCGCTGTGGAAACACATCGGCGCCAGCCTGACGCGGGTGCTGTCGGGGTTCGCGATCGGCGCGGGGCTGGGGCTGGTGTTTGCGGCGTGGGTCGGGCTCAGCCGCGAGGCGGAAGCGTATCTGGAGCCGACGTTCGCCGGCCTGCGCTCCATCCCGAGCCTGGCTTGGGTGCCACTGTTGCTGTTGTGGCTGGGGATCGGCGAGACCTCCAAGATTGTGTTGATTGCCATTGGGGCGTTTTTCCCGGTGTACCTGAACGGCGTTGCGGCCATTCGCAATATCGATCGCAAGCTGGTGGAGGTGGGGACGATGTATCGCTTCAGTCGGCGGCAGATGATCGTGCATGTGTTTTTGCCCGCCGCGCTGCCCGGTTTGTTCACCGGTTTGCGTTCGGGGTTGAGTCTGGCGTGGATGTTTCTGGTGGCGGCGGAATTGATCGCCGCGACGAAGGGGTTGGGTTATTTACTGAGTGACGGGCGCGAGACGTCACGGCCCGATATTGTGCTGGCGGCGATCATTGTGTTGGCGGTGTTGGGCAAGCTGACCGATGGGGTGCTGGCGATGCTGGAGCGGCGGTTCCTGGCCTGGCGGGATGCTTTTACAGGTTGAGATCAAGATCAAAATCTAAAGCGTCGGCCTAACGGCCTCGGTTTCGCCTTCGGCGAGTTACTTGGAAAAGCACCC
>LIDZ01000002.1_pt1 | contig 26298 bp, 22 predicted proteins | sample 644651 | NCBI WGS metagenome assembly LIDZ01 (sample SAMN03856242, study PRJNA289617) | food metagenome | isolation source: wine grapes on drying loft during traditional withering process | host: Vitis vinifera cv. Corvina | place: Italy: Gargagnago di S. Ambrogio di Valpolicella | collected 2014-01 | reverse complement strand
ATATGCTTGGTTAAGTAGTCGATCCGGTTTTGATCGTGAATCGAATGATCTTCTTCTACTTGGTCGATGGCACCAAAGCCGTTTTCCACGATGAACAATGGTAATTGGTAACGATCGTACAAACGATTCATAGTGTAGCGCAGACCTTCTGGATCAATTGCCCAGCCCCAATCGCTGCTTTCGATATACGGATTTTCCACCCCGTTTGGCAGACCGCCGTTGACTACGTTATCCAAATTATTGTTGCTAACGTCCGCCTTAACCACGGTTGACATGTAGTAGCTAAAGCCGATGTAATCAACAGTACCAGCTTTTAATACTTCCAAGTCTTCGTCGCGAATGTCAATTTGATAGCCTTCACGTTTGAATTCTTTTAACGCGTAGGTTGGGTAGTAGCCGCGAACATGCACATCAGCAAAGAAGAAACGTTGGTGCATTGCTTCTTCAGCTGCCATAATGTCGGCTGGATTACATGAGTAAGGATAAATTGGCACATGAGAAACCATACAGCCGATTTCAAAATCAGGGTTGATTTTTTTGCCGGCAATGACTGCTTTGGCACTAGCCACTAATTCGTTATGAGCCACTTGATACATTACTTCTTTAGCATTTTCGCCTTCTTCAACAATAACCCCAGAGTTGGTCCACAAGAAAATCGGATTATTGGTGTCCATTTGGTTATTGATTTCGTTGAAGGTCATCCAGTATTTTACTTTGTCTTTGTAACGGTCAAAACAAGTAATAGCAAATTTCTCAAAGAAATCGATCACTTTACGGTTGCGGAAGCCGCCGTATTCCCGAGCCAAGTGCAATGGCAGCTCAAAGTGAGACAAGGTAATAATTGGTTCAATGCCGTTGGCTAATAATTCGTCAAATAAATCATCGTAAAATTGCAAGCCAGCTTCGTTCGGTGTTTCTTCATCACCCTTTGGAAAAATCCGGGTCCAGGCAATGGACGTACGTAAGCATTTCAAGCCCATTTCCGCGAACATTTTCACATCGTCTTTGTATCGATTGTAAAAATCAATCGCTTCATGGTTGGGGTAAAACTTTCCATCTTCAATTGTTTCAGTAATTTCGCGTGGTACTCCGTGAGCACCGGCAGTCATTACGTCAATTACGCTTGGGCCTTTGCCGTCTGCGTCCCAGCCACCTTCAAATTGATGAGCTGCTAATGCGCCGCCCCATAAAAAGTCCTTATTCATGTTGTTCCTCCAAAGTTTAGTTTAGTTTATTTTCAATACGGCGTCGCCAAATGATACGCTGCCTAGGTGTTCTTCGGCAACTGACTCGTAAGTATTTGTATTAGTAATGATAATTGGTGTAATGGTTGAATAACCCGCTTCTTCAATGGCTGCTAAGTCGATTTCCATTAACACATCGCCTTTTTTGATGGTTTGATCCTGATTGACCTGACAGGTAAATGGTTTACCTTCTAGGTTAACGGTATCTAAACCTACGTGAATTAGTACTTCAATGCCTTCATCTGAAGTTAAACCAATGGCATGTTTTGATGCAAACAAGCTTGTTACTACGCCGTCAAAAGGTGCGTAGACTTTGTTGTCGGTTGGTTTAATGGCAATACCGTTCCCCATTGCACCGCTGGCAAATACTTCATCTGGTACTGCTTTCAGACTGATGACTTCTCCTTTTAGTGGTGCGCAAACTAAGTGAGAAATTAGTGCATTAGGAACTTCAGTCTCTGTTTCAATTTCTTGGCTCATTTTTACATCTTCTTCAATGGTTTCACCAAAGCCGAAGATTTGAGTTAGGATAACCGGTCCAACGATGGCAATAGCACAGCCGATTGCGATTCCGATAAATGAAGTCGGAACACTGCTGTCAATTCCGTTAACAATTGTCAATAAACCTGGCAGACCCGCATAAGCAAAGTAGTAAGGCTGGAAGAAGCTGGCTACGATGGCACCGATTGCCCCTGAAATACAGCCGAAGATAAATGGTTTTTTAAAGCGTAAGGTTACCCCGTAAATCGCTGGCTCAGTGATCCCGAAGATCCCAGTGATAAACGCGGATAGTGAGACATTTTTCAATTCTTTGCTTTTCGCTTTTAAGAACACGCCTAGTACTGCACCAACTTGTGCGACTACGGCAATTGTTTGGAAGGCTTGGAAAGAATCCCGTCCGTACAAGTCATAGTTGGCAAGAACCATTGGTGTAATCCCCCAGTGGACCCCGAAGATGACAACTACTTGCCAGAAACCGCCGATAATCGCACCGGCCAATGCTGGAGCAACCGAAACTAAGAAGTTGTAACCATTTGCAATGGCCGTTGCAGTCATAGATGATGCTGGACCTAAGACTAAAATAGTTAAAGGAACCATAATCACTAGACACAATAATGGTGTGAACAATGGTTTAACCACTGCCGGTAAAATCTTTTCGATGCCTTTTTCCAAGTAAGACAATAGCCAAACTAAGATAAGCGGCGGTAAGACAGATGACGTATAAGTTGTTTCAGACAACGGAATCCCCATGAAGGCTAAGCTTTGGCCGCCAGCAATTTCAGCTGCCATCGTTGCCCAGTCTGGCGAAACCAATGCCATCGCACAAGCTACCGCGATATACATATTTACTTTAAAATGCTTCGATGCCGTAATGGCAATAAAAATCGGTAAGAAGGTAAATGGCGCCCAGGAAATAAAGCTGAACACGCGGTACGTATCAGATGTTGCAAAAGCTGGAAAAGCTAAATTAATTAAAATAAGTACACCTTGCAAAATACCAGCTGCTGCTAAAACATAAATGAATGGTGCAAATACCGCTGACATGGTGGCAATAATTCGATTCAGGATACTTCCCTTTGGTTCCTCTACTCCAGAATCAGTGTCTATGTCTACTAATTGAACAAACGCATCGTACACATCCCCAACATGGGTACCGATGACAATTTGGAATTGACCATTGTTGATTACGACTGAAATGACACCTGGCAGCTGAGAAATTTTCTCCTTAGCGTCCTCTGGAATTTCTGTTAACACCAAACGTAATCTGGTAGCACACCGGGTAACGTTTGCAATCTTGTCTGCACCGATGATATCCAGAATATCTTGGGCTAGTTTAGAATAATCTCTTACTTTACTCATCTTTAACAACCTCCGTTTTTATTGTACACTCATACTATAATTGTGAATGCACAATTTGTCAAGACCTGTAAAATAATATTTTGTTGTGGTATGATAAATAGGAGAAAACAGACGAGGAGATAATTGAATGTTGAAGTATATGGAGATCGCGGCAGATATTGAAAGAAGTATTGTCGAAGAGGATTTGAAGCAGGGAACCAAGCTGCCGAAGTTTGAGGAACTGATTCGTAAATACGGTGTAAGTAAAAGTACGATTGTTAAAGCACTAAATATTTTGGAAGGTCGCGGGGCTATTTATCAAATTCAAGGCAGCGGGGTCTTTGTGCGTCGTCGCAACCGTCTAGGCTACATTAATATGATCGAAAATCAGGGCTTCACCACGAACTTGGATCATTTTGATATTACTGCTAAGGTTTTGTCTTTGGAAAAAGTCCTGCCAGATTTGGAAGTAAAAGAGAATTTGCTTTGCCAAGAGGGCGAAGAAGTTTATCATGTGAAACGGATTCGCTACATTAATGAACAAATCCTGTGTGTGGAAGAATCTTTCTTCAAAAGTGATATTGTGACTTATCTGAATGAGGAAATTGTGATGGGGTCAATTTTTACCTATTTAAATGAAGCCTTGAAATTGAATATTGGTTTTTCTGATAAATACTTGCATATGATCAAACTGAACGAAGACAATAGTCCTTTACTAGATTTAAAACCTGGTGATCCTGGCCTGTTTATTGAAGAATTATTTTACTTGTCTTCAGGGGTCCCTTTTGACTTTTCCCGAACCGTTTATCATTACGAGCATTCCCAATTCTTTGTTCAAAGCAGCAGCTTGAACCATTAAAAAAATCAGCAGGCCGCGTGGTCTGCTGATTTTTTATTATTAGTCAATTGTTCCAATTTTGTTCAAGGGCCAATACTTTAATTTGGCGTTGGCAAAAATTTCTTCTTGATCAATCGGTCCAAGCATGCGACTGTCCTTGGAATTGTGACGATTGTCCCCCATTACAAAATAGGTTCCCTCCGGCACGGTATATCTGAAATCATCCGTCAACTGAAGGCCATCAGGCATCTCAGCCTTAAACTCATCCAAGTAAGGTTCAGCGATTTCTTCGCCGTTAATGTACAATTGGTCCTCTTCGTAAAGAATCTCTTCACCAGGTAAACCAATCACCCGTTTGATATAATCTCTGTCCTTATCATCCGGTGCATGAAATGAGACAATATCTAGACGGTTAATCTCCCCTACCTTTAAGCCAAAAAGGCGTTCGCTATCTTCTAAATTAGGATTCATCGATGCCCCAACAACTTCAATCGGGGTAAAAATGAAATGACGTGCTAATAAAACGACAGCTAGCGCGCCCACAAAAAAAGCAATATCGGCAAAAGTAATCCAGCTTTTTTTCTTCAATCAACAACCTCCTACGGTGCTTTTTCCCATTATATCAAGAAAGATTCAGAAAAAACAGGTGTTTTTTATTTATTCCCAGCCAAAAGAAGCTAGATTTAAATGTACTTCATATAAGAATGGGCGATACTTGGGAAAATATAAATCAATTCCTCTTGGTCTGGTGCCTTCAATTTAGCATTCATAACATCCAACAGTCCGTTCACGGTTTCCACCGCATCATTACCAACATTGGTAACACCAACCATGTAATCATCTTTGTCGTAAACAAAGGTGATCTTGTTGATATCATCATTGCCGACTTGGTGGAACCAATCTTTACCAGCGTAATCGACAGCTGTTACGGTATACTCGTCTGGATTTGCTTGGGCTTCTTCTGGTGTCACACCGGCCGAAGCAATTCGCGGTGAAGTAAAGACATTGTAAGCAATTGGCGGATAAACAATCCCCTCGTCCGTGTCGCCAGCAAATAAATGAGCTAAGTACTGGGATTCATAGGCAGCCACTGGCGTAATCTTCGGCTGCTTCTTGTCTAAAATATCCCCCGTAGCATAAACACCTTTTAGATTGGTTTCCAAATGGTCGTTCACTGGAATTCCTTTAATTGGATCAAATTCTAAACCGATGCCTTCAAAATTCATATTTTCAGTTTGCGGAACGCGGCCGGTAGCATCTAACACGTAATCAGTCGTGTGTTGATAGCCTTCTTTGCCGTGTAAAACGATGCCTTGATCGGTTTTCTCCGCTGAATCCAGCGTGACATCGAATTGGAATTTTACCCCGCGGCGTTTCAAATCCTTCACGACTTCTTCTACATAAGGCTGATGGAAATCTTTCAAAACCTTCGTTCCCCGTAAAATCATCGTAACATCACTGCCGAACGCGTTGGCGACCGTCGCAAATTCCATGGCGATATAGCCGCCGCCAATAAAAGTGATTTTTTCCGGCATTTCCTCCAGCACTAAAAAGTCGGTGCTGTCATGGAACAGCTCACTGCCAGGAATATCCAAGCGATGAGGCAGTTGTCCGGTAACAATCACAATTTTGTCTGCACTATAAGCTGTGCCGTCAACTTCGATGGTATGACTGTCCACAAAGGTTCCGCGACCGATAATCGTTTGAACACCAGCATTTTCCAACTTTTGCTTATTACTTTCAGCCAAGGAATCGATCACCTCGTGCTTATGGGCCATCAAGTCCGGCCAATTCAAGCTAGGCAGACTGTCAAAGCCGCGCCCCTTCAACTGCTCCACTTGGCGCAGCAGCTCTACCGGACGATCCAGCGTGATTTTCGCATTACAACCACGGTTGGTACATACGCCGCCAAACAGGCCTTCTTCAATTACCCCTACTTTCAACCCTGCTTTTGCCATAGGAATGGCGCCATTCCAAGCACCTTGCCCGCTACCAAGAAATAAAACATCAAAATCCATCAAATCGCTCCTTCACTTAGTTTTTATGGTAAAAATCATTTTGGACTATTTTGAAGGTAGACCAAAACCATTTATCTGTCTCTTCTTAATCTTACCACTGAACAGTCTGCGAATCAGACCATTTGCTCATGATCTCCTAGAAAAAAATCCCCTTGACCTTCCTGTAGCTGGAAGCTGTATAATAAGAATCAACTAAGGAAGAAACGGAGACGCCGCATGCTAACAATTAGCCAATTTTCCAAAATCGCCCACATTACTACAAAGACTTTGCGTTATTACGATGAAATTCACTTGTTAAAACCCGCAGAAACCGATCCGAACAACGGTTATCGTTACTATTGCAGCAATCAAATGGCCACCGTTTTTCTGATTCAAAAGCTGAGGAACTACGAATGTTCCTTGGAAGAAATCAAAAAAATTCTAGCTGATCCAACACTACTACCAGCGACCCTGGAACGCAAGCAGGCGGAAATTGACGAGAAGCTGGCCGTCTATGCTTCTTTGCAAACCTTGATCGAAAAGGATCTGTCTGCTTTAGCTGATGGCGACCTGTATATGCAACATCAAGGCAGCATCCAACGAGTGGACAGTCCGCAAATGACCGTCTTTTCCATTCGAAGGGTTTTAAATGTACAGGATTTCAGTGAACTCTTGGCGGAGGTTTTCGAAACAGTCGCCCGTGAAGGCATGATCCCAATTGGTCCACCGCTGTCTATTTATCATAGTCCCGAATATACACCCGATCACTACGACATGGAGTTTGCTGTTCCGGTAGCCGAAGCCAACGAGAAAACGTATGAATTAGCTTCTCGACCTTGCGCGAAGCTGCATTACAAGGGGAATTATCAGCGGCTGACAGAAGTTTATATGCAGCTAAGCCAATGGATTGAAGAGCAGCAGCTGACAGTAGTGGGGCCGGCGATTGAACTGTATGTGACTGATCCCAACACGACTCCACCCGATGAAAATGAAGTCACGATTTATTTACCGATAGAGTGAAAAATAGATAGAGCGAGTAGTTTTTACTTTTTCTACTATTATAATAGTAAAAAGGCTGCAGGAGGTTCCCCCTCACCGCAGCCTAAAACTATTTTTCTTGTTCGTGTTTTACCGGACAGCTGCAATCACACTCTTCACAGGAGCTGCCGTTTTTAATTCTGCGATAAACGATGATTCCGGCACCACCGAAAATCAATACGGATAGAACTAAGGTTGCCATTCTTCTTTCACCTCTTTGATGTGTTCAATCGTTACAATCGGCGTACGTTTGGCTGGTCTTCTTACTATGAAGTATACCAGGACTGCCAACAAAGCAACAGCCAGAACCATTCCAAAGCCGATACTTCCACCTTCAAAGATCACATGACCAATTTGATAGATAATGAAGCTGACAACATAAGCCAGTCCGCATTGGTAAGCAATCGCGCGAACCGTCCACTTCATATCGCCCATTTCCCGATGAATCGCACCCATTGCCGCAAAACAAGGCGCGCACAATAGATTGAAAACTAAGAAAGAGTAGCCGGCAATCGGTGTATAAGCCGCTCGTAAAGCCGCCCAAATTTCGACACCGTCTTCTGCTACTTCGGCGTGACGGTACAAAATACCAAAGGTGCCGATGACATTTTCCTTCGCGACTAAACCAGTAATGGCTGCCACAGCGCCTCGCCAGTCGCCCCAGCCCAATGGCGCAAAGATTGGCGCAATTATTCCACCTAAGAAGGCTAAAATACTATCATTCTCATCCACTGATTGCAGTGAGAAGTTGTAGCTGGAAATAAACCAGATAATGATACTAGAAACAAAGATAATCGTCCCTGCCCGCTTCACGAAGGCTTTACTATGATCATAAGTATAGCGCAAAGTATTGCCGATTCTAGGCATATGGTACAAGGGTAATTCCATAATAAACGGTGCTGGATCGCCGGCGAATAATTTGGTTTTCTTCAACGCAATCCCTGATAAAACAATCGCACCGATACCGATAAAGTAAGCTGATGGTGCTACCCAGCTGCTGCTAGGGAAAAAGGCCCCAGCAATTAAGGCAATGATCGGCAGTTTCGCTGAACAAGGCATGAATGTGGTTAACATCGCCGTCATACGACGATCTTTTTCGTTTTCAATTGTCCGGCTGGCCATTACTCCAGGGACACCACAACCAGTGGCAATCAACATAGGAATAAATGATTTGCCAGATAAACCAAATTTACGGAAAATCCGGTCCATTACAAAGGCGATGCGGGCCATATATCCGCAATCCTCTAACAAAGCCAAACAGAAGAATAAGACCATTAATTGCGGCAAGAAGCCTAAAACAGCTCCCACCCCGGCAATAATTCCGTCTAAAATCAAGCTTTGCATCCAATCCGCCACATTCCAGGAAGCTAAGGCATTGCCGACAAAATTCGGTACGGCTTCACCAAACAGCACATCGTTTACCCAGTCAGTTCCCATAACGCCGATTGTTTGGATGGAAATGTAGTAAATCAACCACATTACAAAGGCAAAAATCGGTAAGGCCAAGAAACGATTGGTTACTATCCGGTCGATTTTATCCGACAAGGAAAGCTTGAACTCGTTATTGTCTACCATACACAAGGCTTTCAGGTGAGTAATGAAGTCATAGCGTTCATTAATAATAATGGTTTCTGCATCATCACCAAAAATTCTTTCGGTAATTTTGACGGTTTCTTCGATCTCTTTTTGCTGGATACTGCTTAAGGCTAGTTGATCTTGGGCCCGAACGTCTCGTTCAAACAGCTTCACGCTGTTCCAACGGCTGTATTTTTCCAACACGGTATTGCCTAAGATGTTGGCAATTTCACTTAAGGCAGCTTCAACCCGTTTATCATAATGAGGAAAATTTAATTCTTCCTGCGGGTTCTTAGCTGCTTCGATGGCTTGCTCAACCGCTTTGTCCAGTCCCCAATTTTTCAGCGCACTGATGCCGATGACCGGAACGCCCAAAGCATAGGACAATTTTTCCAGATTAATCTGTTTGCCGTCTTTTTTAACTAAATCCATCATATTAACTGCGACTACGACCGGAATCCCGGTTTCGATCAGCTGGGTGGTTAAATACAGGTTCCGCTCTAAATTGGTGCCGTCCACAATATTCAAAATAGCATCCGGGATATCGGATAATAAATAATCCCGCGCCACAACTTCTTCTGGTGAGTAAGGAGATAAGGAATAAATACCCGGCAGGTCATCAATAATAATCTCCTGCTGTTTTTTGTATTTTCCTTCTTTACGCTCAACGGTAACTCCCGGCCAGTTGCCGACAAACTGATTGGTGCCGGTTAAGATGTTAAAAGTACTGGTTTTCCCACTGTTGGGATTTCCCGCTAAAGCAATATGCAATTCTGCCATCTAATTCGCCTCCCTAGCTACAACAACCATTTCAGATTCATTTTTTCGCAAACTTAATTCGTAGCCGCGAACTCGGATTTCCATTGGATCGCCTAAAGGTGCCAATTTTACCACTTTCACTTCAGTGCCCTTAGTTAAGCCCATATCCATTAAGCGGCGCTTCACAGCACCTGTGCCATGAACATTGACAATCTGTCCGGTATCTCCTACTGTCAGCTGGTCCAAGGATACCCACGCCCGCTGCTCTTCTGTTACCTCATTCACGAGTATTTTCATTAATAAAGACTGATCCAGAGCCACCCGAGCATTATGTAACAAAACAATGCTGTTGTCCCCGGAATGGTTCACTACCGCCACTTTGGTTCCGACAGTCATTCCTAAATCTTGCATCCGTCGTTTTAACTCAGCATCTAACTGAATCGTTTCAATTTGTACAACTTTGTTTAATGGGATCTCTGCTAACGTTGTCATGGCGCCCTCCGTTTGATTTCATTAATAATGATAATCTTTCTCATTTAGAATACAATCATTCCCATTAGAAGTCAATAAAATCTTGAGCATTTCAGTTGACAAATTCAGCATTATATATTTCCAGAAGCTGAAAAATAGTTATTCAAACTTTTTCTCGACTGGTTAAAAAACATTGACTAACATTGTTCTTTGCTTAAAGTCACTATAATCTCTAGAACAAGGCGTTTTCATGGTTTTCCAAAAAACACTAACTCTAGTGTATGCACTTTCTAATGGCACAAGATGTAGTATCTTATCATTGACTTTTCTGCTACATCTTTTATACTAAGAAGTGTAGAAAAAAGGAGGCCTTTTTATGGTTAAAGTATATTCGAAAAATAATTGTATGCAGTGCAAAATGACGAAACGTTATTTATCTGACAATAGCATTCCCTTTGAAGAAGTAAATATTGATAACGAGCCAGCGGCGTTGGATTTCTTGAAGGATCAAGGATTTCAAAGTGTTCCCGTAGTTTTCGGCGGCCAATCAGCGATCATCGGTTTTAGACCTGATCAATTAAAAGCCTTAGCTTAACCTGTAAACTTTGCAGTCGAAGGATTGCAAAGTTTCTTCTTTTAAACGAATAGATGCAAGACAATGATGGACTGATTTTTCATTAGAAGAATTGGTCCAAAACTATGATTAAGGAAAGATGTGACGATATGAGCCTAAAAGATATAGGAGACGTAAGCTACTTTAAACTGAATAATGAAATCAACCGTCCCGTCAATGGACAAATCCCGTTGAATAAAGACAAGGATGCCTTAGATGCCTTCTTTAAGGAAAACGTGGAGCCGAATACCCGCAAGTTTGCGACTGTGGAAGAAAAAATTTCTTACCTATTAAAAGAGGATTATTTAGAGGAAGAATTCATCGCCAATTATTCACCAGCATTTATTGAACGACTTTTTACTTATTTAGATGAACAAAACTTTACCTTTAAATCCTTCATGGCCGCTTACAAGTTCTATTCACAGTATGCCTTAAAGAATAATGAAGGCACTGAATACTTGGAAAGCTACGAAGATCGCGTAGCCTACAATGCGTTGTATTTTGCCAACGGCGACGAAGAATTGGCGATGCGCTTGGCGGATGAAATGATTCACCAACGTTACCAGCCAGCTACCCCATCATTTTTGAATGCCGGCAGAAAACGCCGCGGCGAATTGGTGTCTTGTTTCTTGATTCAAGTAACCGATGACATGAACAGCATCGGCCGTTCCATTAACTCAGCCTTGCAGCTGTCACGTATCGGTGGCGGTGTAGGGATTAACTTGTCCAACCTGCGGGAAGCCGGCGCACCAATTAAGGGTTACGATGGAGCGGCTAGTGGCGTGGTTCCGGTCATGAAATTGTTCGAAGACAGCTTCTCTTATTCTAATCAATTAGGCCAACGTCAAGGGGCCGGTGTGGTTTACTTGGATGTCTTCCATCCAGATATTGAAGTCTTCTTATCAGCGAAAAAAGAAAACGCCGACGAAAAAATCCGCGTGAAAACTTTGTCGCTAGGTGTAACGGTGCCTGATAAGTTTTACGAATTGGCCCGTAAAAATGAAGATATGTATTTGTTCAGCCCTTACGGCATCGAACGGGAATACGGCGTGCCTTATTCTTATGTAGACATCACGAAAGAATACGACAACTTAGTGGCTAACCCAAATATTGGCAAGAAAAAAATTCGCGCCCGTGATTTGGAAAATGAATTGTCTAAATTACAACAAGAATCTGGTTATCCTTATATCATCAATATCGATACAGCTAACAAAGCGAATCCAATTGATGGCAAAATCGTGATGAGTAATCTGTGTTCAGAAATTTTACAGGTACAAACTCCTTCAGCGATTAACGATCGTCAAGAATACGATGAATTAGGAACAGATATTTCTTGTAACCTAGGTTCTACTAACATTGTGAACTTGATGGACAGCCCTGACTTTGGTCAATCTGTGCGTACGATGGTTCGCGGGTTGACTTATATTACCGATGCTTCAACTATTGATGTGGTTCCTTCGATTCAAAACGGCAACAGCTTGAACCATACGATCGGTTTAGGTGCGATGGGCTTGCACACGTACTTTGCTAAAAACCAAATGATTTACGGTTCAACGGAATCAATTGATTTCACTAACATTTACTTTACCTTGTTGAACTACTGGACGTTAATGGAAAGCAATCAAATTGCCAAAGAACGCAAGCAAGTTTTCCATAACTTTGAAAAATCAAAATATGCCGATGGTACGTACTTCGACAAATATGTTTCTGGCGAATTCTTGCCAAAAACCGATAAAGTCAAAGAAATCTTCAAGGACATTTTTGTACCAACTAAAGAAGATTGGGAAGCATTAAAGGCAGCGATCCAAAAAGACGGCTTGTATCATCAAAACCGTTTAGCGGTAGCACCAAACGGCTCAATTTCTTACATTAATGATACTAGTGCCAGCTTGCACCCGATCACGCGCTTGATTGAAGAACGTCAAGAAAAGAAAATTGGGAAAATTTACTATCCAGCACCTTACTTGAACAATGAAACCTTGCCATACTACACTTCGGCTTACGATATGGATATGCGTAAAGTAATTGATGTATATGCAACGGCGCAACAACACATTGACCAAGGCATGAGCTTGACCTTGTTTATGCGTTCTGAGATTCCACGCGGCTTGTACGAATGGAAAAACGAAACCAAACAAACGACGCGTGATTTGAACATTTTACGTAACTACGCCTTCTACAAAGGCTGCAAATCCATCTACTACGTGCGTACCTTCACCGAAGACGCCGAAGAGATCGGTTCAAACCAATGTGAAAGTTGTGTTATCTAGTGCCAGTCCTGCTTTTCGCAGTTTATGTAATGTGAAAGCTAGACTCGTTCCTGAACTAATCTTGGCTCATAACGTCTAGCAGGATGGTATGCGTACGACAATCAGACTGATTTTTCCTCAAGAAAAATCAATTCCTTTACATGGAGGTAGCTGCCAGTCCTGCTTTTCGCAGTTTAGTATTGTAAAAGAAACTGATAATAAATATACCATTCATCCCTTGATGAACATGTCTAGCAGGATGGTATGCGTACGAGAATCGAACTGATTTTTCGTGCTTTTTGAAAAATCATTCCCTTATTTCCGAGGTAGCAGCGCAACAGTAACCAAACAACAATCAAACATCACGAATCTACAACTAGATTCGTGATGTTTAGCAGTATAAAGCAAGATCAAGGAGGAAACTACATGGCAGAAACTTATTACAAAGCCATTAACTGGAATGAAATTGAAGATGTGATTGATAAATCCACTTGGGAAAAGCTGACGGAGCAATTTTGGTTAGATACCCGGATTCCTTTATCCAATGACTTGGATGATTGGCGCAAGCTATCTGATTTGGAGAAAAAAGTGGTAGGCTATGTGTTTGGCGGCTTAACTCTTTTGGATACCGTTCAATCAGAAAGCGGCATGGAACAGCTGCGGGCAGATGTTCGTACGCCTCATGAAGAAGCGGTCCTAAACAATATTCAATTTATGGAATCCGTCCATGCCAAAAGCTATTCATCCATTTTTAGTACCTTGAATACTAAAGCAGAAATCGATGACATCTTTGAATGGACCAATACCAACGTGTACTTGCAAAAGAAAGCGGAACGCGTGAATGAAATTTATAAAAACGGCACGCCGTTGGAGAAAAAAATCGCTAGTGTCTTTTTAGAAACCTTCCTATTTTACTCTGGGTTTTATACCCCACTTTATTACTTAGGAAACAACAAGTTGGCAAATGTGGCGGAAATTATTAAACTGATCATCCGGGACGAATCAGTTCACGGAACCTATATTGGCTACAAATTCCAACGAGGCTTCAATGAGCAACCAGTTGAAGAGCAAGAACGTTTGAAGGAATGGATGTACGATTTGTTGTATGAATTGTACGAAAACGAAGAACGTTATACCGAAGAATTGTACGATGAAATCGGCTGGACCGAAGAAGTGAAAACCTTCCTGCGTTACAATGCCAACAAAGCATTGATGAACCTTGGAATGGATCCGCTCTTCCCAGATACGGCTGATGATGTGAATCCAATCGTGATGAACGGAATCTCTACTGGAACCAGCAACCATGACTTCTTCTCACAAGTTGGGAACGGCTATCTATTAGGTCAAGTCGAAGCCATGAATGATGATGACTATTTAATTGGTTTGGAATAAGAACAGTTTGTAATTAATTCAAAAAGGCATTATGGAAGATTTTGACTATCCTCCATAATGCCTTTTTTGTTACACATTAATCAATCGCAGTTTGGTAATATTTTTGTACATGGACAAATCCTCGATGACATCGGTGTAGGACAAGCCTTTTGGTAAATCAATCGTATACACATTGGTGTAGATACGATAATCGTTGCGGAAATCGACATTGAAATCGACATTTTCCACGGCGATATTTTTGCCTTCAAAGTAATTCATGATAAACTCCTTCGTTTCCTCACGATGAATGAAACGAATCTCCAGTTTTTTGATGGCGTGAACCTTGATAATTTTCTTCACCACCGTCAATGCCAGCATTACTCCGACAAAGCTGGCAATCGCAATATCGTAATAGCCCATTCCGATGGCTAATCCTAGACCAGCGCCAGCCCAAATGGAAGCAGCTGTGGTCAAACCGGTAATGGAACGATTAGTAACCAGAATGGTACCGGCACCCAAGAACCCGACACCGCTGACAACTTGCGCAATTAAACGGGCTTCATCTGAACGAACGACTCCGGCCAAGGAAGGGTTTTCGATGGCGTAGCGCAAAGAATTGCTGGCAATTTCGGTTTGGATCAAAGCAATAATGGTGGCCCCCATACAAACCAAAATATGGGTTCGAATACCTGCTGGTCGATTGCGATACTCCCGTTCAATCCCGATTGCGCCACCCATTACCATAGCAATTAATAAACGAATCATGATTTCTGTGATTGATAACTCCATATCCATTTTCGCTCACCTCTATTTAAGTATAGCACTTCCCGTGTGGAAGACTTATTTTGAGGCCTTCAATTGTTCTATTTCTTCTCCGCTTAATTCACGGTAATCGCCTTTGGTTAGATCGTCTGGTAAAGCCAGTCCTCCCATGCGGATACGTTTTAAATAGGTCACTTCTTTACCGCATGCTTTGACCATCCGCTTCACCTGATGGAACTTGCCTTCTTTTAAGATAATCCGTACCGTGGAAGTTTGCTTCTCTTCATTAGTATCGTCAATCATTAGCTCGGCTGGTAAAGTTAAGTCCCCATCCAACTGAATTCCGTTGACGAAGGTTTGCTGGTCCTGCTTATTCATAACTCCTTTGACCTCAGCCAAATATTCCTTCTCCACATGTTTTTTGGGAGACAATAATTCGTGAGCCAACTGTCCATCATTCGTAATCAACAAAAAGCCTTCGGTGTCCTTGTCTAACCGCCCCACTGGAAATAAATCTTTGCGATAATCCGCTTCGGCAAATAAATCCATCACCGTTCGATCTTTTTTGTCTTCGGTGGCACTCACGACACCGGCCGGTTTATTTAGCAAATAATAGTAAAATTCTTGATACTTGATCACTTCACCGGCAAAAGCCACTACATCCTTCAAAGGATCAACTTGGGCTTTGTCCTTTTTCTCTACCTGGTCATTGACCGTCACTTGACCTTTTTTAATGTACTGTTTGACTTCTTTGCGGCTGCCAAGGCCAGCTTCGGCTAAATATTTATCTAAACGCATAGGACGCACCTCGATTTTTTCTTTATTATGCCACAGAAAATTGTTTAATCAAATCGAAAAACCGACTATCAGGGAGATAGTCGGCGCTTGTTTCTTTATTCTGATGCTTGAATCCGGGTAATGACAGTTTCTTTGTTGACTAGGTGAATGGTGGCGGTGGTCAAAATCAGCTGGACTATGACGACTACAGCTATCAGCAGGATTACCTGCAAAAACGGATAACTGTAGGTTCTTATCTGCATAATCCCTTCGGCTTCGATGTATAAAAACACCAGATAACCAATAATACTGCCTAATCCAGCCGCCAGCAGAACAATTCCACCAGCATAAAACATTCCTTCCAGCCGCAGCATCTTCTTCATTTGACCGTTAGACATACCGATTGCCTGCATAATTCCCAGCTCTTTTTTACGACTGAGAATACTATCGATTGTCGTATTAACTAAATTCATAATCCCAACAATTGCCAGAACCAGCAAAATAGCATAGCCAGCCCCCCGCATTATTAACGTGCCTGATTCCCACATTTCCAGCGAATCTTCATAGCTGTCTAATTTGTAAAACTCGCTTTCGGCTTTGATAGCTTCTAGCTGTTGTTTAACTTCCGGCAGCTGAGCTTGATCTGCCTTGATATCTACAGAACTAGTTAAATTATTGTTTGAGAAGCCTTTGGTCGTCTCTTCTGATGCCAATAGAGTATTGTAATTATCGAGGCTTTTTGAAAAATCGCCAGCTGCGACAATCTTCATCTTTTTAACCGAGCTTTGATTGCCATCAAAAATGGTCACATTAACGGTTTCACCAATTTCCAGTTCCGGATAATTATGAGTAATAAACCCACAAGCGATCAAGGTGTTTTTCCCGGCTAATTCTTCATAGGTGACATCACCCTTGAGTAAATTAGCCTGCACTTCATCCATCTGATCTTGAGTGATCCCTCCGATGGAAACTGTCAAAGACTTTCCATCATTTATATCTTTAAAAGCAGGGATTTCTCCATGGATGGTTATATGAGGTTCTACTTCTTCAACCCCGGGAATTGCGGCAATTTGCCGGAGGGTTTCTGGCGTTAATGGATTGTTTTGCTGCAGGTTGTTCCAGCTGCGCTCTGGCGCCATCTGATCACCGCTCCAAGTTTCCAGCTCCAGTCGGAAGTCTTCCGCAATTTCCTGTCGAGCAATATCCTGCGGGTCCATACAGTTGAAGACGGTTGAGACTACCACAAACAAAATCCCGATTAATCCCAGTGAAACAATCGTTATGATGGTTCGTTTTTTGTTTCTTGATAAGTTGGCACCTGTTAAGCGCTCAAGGTTTAGATTAATAAACCCTTTGCGTTTTTTGCGTTTGGTTTCATTTTGACCAGTGTAGCGGATGGCTTCAATCGGCATAATTTTACTGGCTAAGCGCATCGGTCTAAGAGAAGCGATAATCACAGTCAAAAGGGAAATGCCGATACTCAATGCGACGATCCAAGGAACAATCAGCTGAACTTCGCCATTGGATAATACTTGCCGCATCGTAGTAGTCAGGATATCTCCTCCTAAATCGAAGGCTTCCACTAATTTTTCGAAAAACAGCAAGACTGCTCCACTCCCGATGGCTAAGGCAATCGGAATCGCGATGGCTGCTACCAGCAGGTTTTCCTTTAACACAATTTGTCGCACTTGGTTTTTAGTGGCCCCTAGAGCCTTCAGCTTACCAAATTCTTGCACTTTACTGATTAAGGACACATAGTAAATACTGTAAATCGTTAAAGCGCCGGCAACAGAGATAATGACCACAATGATGGCCATCCCACTATAAAAAGCCGGGTCAGTATAGTTGGCAAACAAATAGTCAGCATTCGTTACAATATCACTTTCCAGTACGTCAAAGCTTTTGCCGATTTCTTTAGTAGCTGCTTCAATGCCATCGGTGGTTCGAGCCTCTTCCGGTGTTAGACGAAGGAGTACCCGGTAGTCCCGCTGATCGACTGGAATATATTTTTCCATAAAAGGTTTTGATACCATCATGGAGTAGACTTTTTGTTTTGCATTATTGGAGGTCCCCGTCTCTTCAATTAATCCGGAAATCTTGAAGGTCTGCTCCTCTTCGATCCCCATCCCATCTTTAGTATATGGTTGAAATGGAAGTGTAACGGTATCTCCTACTTTTGCGTTCTCATAACCGTAGGCTCTTAGTGTCGTCTTCGAAAGGGCGGCCTCATTTTCTTTCACTGGCGCCTGCCCAGCCTCCATGACGACCTTGTTCAAGTCCGTAGCGTTTCGATCCATATAAAGCATAACTACATAACCGTCATCCAACATCGACTGACCGACATCTTGCCGCAAGCCATACGTTTCCAAGGCAGCATGCTGTGCCAGCTGATCCTTTTTCTCCTCTGAGACGCCGCGAAACATGGCATGGAAAGTTGGGAAAACTTCATTGACGGCTGCGTTTTGGGTATGCACGACACCCAAGCCCATAGTCAGAATCAAAAAAACTAACAACGTGGTTAAAATAATGGCAATTCCGGAAAGCAGATTTTTACTGCGGTGATACTTGGTGTTGGCCCAAGCCACCGAATTGATCATTTTCATTTTAGACCACCTGCCCGTCTTCAATATGAATGATGCGGTCAGCAGTTTGGGCGATTCCTTCATCGTGGGTGATCACAATTAAGGTTTGGCCAAATTTCTCAACTGAGCTTTTTAAGAGCGTCATAACCTCCAGCTCGGTCTTCGTATCTAAATTTCCGGTTGGTTCATCGGCTAACACAATCGCCGGCTGTGAGGCAATCGCTCGGGCAATCGCTACCCGCTGCTGCTGACCACCAGAAAGCATGCTAGGCAAAGCATCTTTTCGATCAAGCAAGCCAATTGTCTTCAGCAAATCCTCTACAAAGGCCACGTTCACCTTGCGATTATCTAAACCAATCGGCAGCACCACATTCTCCCAAACATTCAAGGAAGGAATCAAATTATAATTCTGGAAAACAAAACCCACCTTTTGACGACGGAAAACTGCCAACTGCTCATCCTTCATGCGATAAATATTTTTGCCTTCCACCAGCACTTCGCCGGCATCCGGACGATCCAAGCCGCCGATTAAATTCAAGAGGGTACTTTTACCAGAGCCGGACTTGCCGACAATTGCCACGAATTCTCCTTGGTGTACATCTAAATCAACATGGTCTACAGCCTTTACAATTGAATTCCCATCGTCGTAATGCTTGACTAAATCTCTAATTCTTAAGATCATGGTCATCTCCCTCTCTCTCTTATCTTACCTTTAGTTTAAACGGTGAACCTTGCAGTTCCCTTTCAAGGAACTTTACAAAATTGTAAGATAAGAAAGGCTTCGCAAACTCGTTCAGCTTTGGAGCACCGATTAGGTACTGTTCTACATCAACTCTGCTAAGGCAGTCGTTGTGTATCACAGCATTAAGACTAAAGTTTGGGTAAACTGCCAAGAAACACAGCGATCGCAGGAGCTGATGTTGATTGGTACCTACTTGGTGCTTCTCATGTTTCTCCAAACTTTCGCTTAATGCCGACAAAGCTAGTTTGCTAAGCCGGACATCGTTACCATTGTTGGTAAAATATTTTCAATTGTGAAATACTAATACTTTCTTCGCTTGATAAGAAATTAGCGGGCCAAAGGGAAGGTCAGCTGGAAGTTGGCACCGGTTGGTTGGCGGTTTTTCACCATGATTGTTCCGCCTTGTTCCTCGACGATTTTTCGAGTTAAATACAGTCCTACTCCTGATCCATCGACAGCTTCACTATTTTGCCCGCGATAAAAACGCTGGTAGATCTTGTTTTGTTCAGCTGCAGGAATGCCTGGGCCTTGATCCATAATTTCCACTACGACATAGGTAGTCAACACTTTTCCGGTTACTTGAATCGTGGTATTGGCAGGCGAATACTTGATGGCATTTTCCAGAACATTGCTGATGGCTTCTAGAGTCCACTTATGATCGATAAAAATTTCCGCATCAACGATTTCTGTCAGCTCAATCTCGATGTCCTTTTCAATCGCTTTAATTACGACGCTGTTGATAGCTTCTTTAGTGAGCTGCTTCAGAGAATAGTTTTGCGGATTGATTTGAATCAGATCCGTTTCCATTTGGGAAATTTTAGCCAGGCCATCCAGCATTAAATCTAGTTTGTTGATTTGAATTAAAGCCTGCTCGCTGAAATCCTGGCGTTCAGCTGGTGAATACTTATCAGAAAGCGCGATATCCATACTCAGCTTTAAGGAAGCAACGGGTGTTTTTAATTGGTGAGCAATATCGGTAATGCTGGATTTGATTTGACCATCTTCCTGTTGAGTCCGCTGCAAAAGGACCTCGTACTGACTTTTTTCGGTTTGATACTGATCCTCTAAGTCGGCCGCTTGTTCCTGCAATTTTCTTTGCTTTCGTAAATTCCAAATGACGAGGCAGATCAACACCAGAAAAGTTCCAAAAATAATTAACAGATTGCGCAGAGCGAATCGTCGGGTCAGCTGTTCAAAGCCAGTTTGGCGCGTACTCATGCCATACTTTGCTTCAAGTTCTCCCCCTCTTGTGTAGTCCTCTTCAGTTTCCTCAGCATTAAAGGCCTCGATTAACTGAGGCTCTGCAATCTCCTGATTTTCTGCCAACTGACCTAACGTTGCGACCCGTTCGTAGTGCAAGGCTTGCTGCATTTTAGCAAGATTCCAGACCACCAAACCGAGACTAATAAAGATGATTAAGAGAAAAGGCGCGATTATTTTTGCACGTCGTCTACCCATAAATAGCCCACCCCTCTGACGGTTCGGATTTTTTCCTTGCCGATCTTTTGCCGCAGCCGACTGATATTGACGGAAACCGTGTTGCTGTCCACATAGTCTCCTTTGACATCCCAAATATGCTCCAACAGCTGATCGGAGGAAAGGATCTGTTTTGGATTTTTCATGAAGATCGTCAATATTTTCAGTTCGGTTTTGCTAAGGGGCAGTGGTTCATTGCCTAGAGTGACCTTCATTTCGGATAAGGACAGGCTGAGATCATCTGAAACCAGCACGTCACTGTTAGGTTCGGCGATTCGTTTGGCTAGCGCATTGATCTTGGAGACTAACACCATTAAGCTAAAAGGTTTAGTCACATAGTCATCGGCCCCGTGTTCATAGCCGGCTACGATATCGTATTCTTGGTTGTAGCTGGTGAGCATCACAATCATCACGTTAGACTGGCGGCGAATCTCCTGGCAAAAATCCAGCCCGCTGCCATCCGGCAAAGAAATATCGCTGATGATTATATCGATTTCCAAGGCTTTGAAAGCAGCTTTGGCTGCAGCAATGTCGAAGCAAGACATCACTTCGTAGCCCTCTTTCGTCAAACATAGGTTGATCCCTCTATTTAAATTGATATCGTCTTCCAATAATAAGATTCTTCGCATGGGAGTTCCTCATTTCTCGTGTATGTCTTACTTTAACTTTATCAAGGAATATCCTCACATACAATCTTTATTGGCGTAAAAAAAAGGACCCTCGTTTTGAGAGTCCTAAGAAAATTCTGTTTAAGCTAATTTGCTGGCTGCTGCTTCGTCGATGATCACGATTACGTCATCATGTTTTTGCAGGATGCTTGCTGGTAGATCCTCAGTCACAGGTCCTTCGATCATGCCTTTGATTGCGTCAGCTTTTACTTCGCCAAAAGCCAATAGTAAAATCTTTTTGCTTGGCATGATTGAACCAATACCCATTGAAACGGCAGTAGTTGGAACATCTTCTGCTTTGTCGAAATACACTTTGTTGGCTTCGATAGTTGATTCAGTCAATTCTACCACATGCGTAGTTTCGGTGAATGGCGTACCAGGTTCATTGAAGCCGATGTGTCCGTTGCGGCCGATTCCTAATACTTGGATATCAATTGGATGCTCCGCGATTACTTCATCGTAATGCTTGCATTCAGCTTCCAAATCTTCGGCTTTGCCGTTTGGTACAAAGGTTTCTTTGAAAGGTTTTTTATTGAATAAACGATCGTTCATGAAGTAGCGGTAGCTTTGTGTATCTTCGCCGCCTAAGCCTACGTATTCGTCTAAGTTTACAGAAGTCATGTCAGAAAAATCTAAATCACTGCTAGTCATTTCTTGATATAAAGTTTCAGGAGTGCTGCCAGTTGCCAAGCCTAATACCTTCGCTCCGTTAGCCATACCGTCTTTAATTAGTTCAAATGCTTTCTTGCCGCCTTCTTGGGCATCTTTTACGCGAATTACTTCCATGGTAAACGCTCCTTTGTCTATTTGGTATACACCAATTTTACCACCTGCTGATAGAATAAGCAATAGATTTGTCTAGACCAAATCTTAAGAATTTGATGAGGAGGGGGGATTAGGAGTGGTGGATATTCTTGATCATGCTTAGTTGAAACAGCCGTAGTTGTTAATCCGTGGCAGCTAACTCGTTTCAAAGGAATTGATTTTTCGAAGACCACGAAAAATCAGTCTTATTCTCATACGCATACCATTCCACTACACGCCACGAATCATAGTTAGCTGGTCATTTGTCAAACTTCTTTCTTTCTATTTACACTGCGAAAAGTGGAACTGGCAAAAAAGACCCTGAAAAATTCAGAGTCTAGGCGTTGTATTCGGCAGCCATTTCGGCGATTAGGGTTTCGTCGGTTACACTAGTTACTTCTGCAATTACAGCTTCTACCGATTTTTCTTTCAGCATGCCTTGCAGCTGCACGCTTTGTTCGTCGTTCGGGTCTTGGTATTTCAAGATCATGGCAACGACTTCTACTAAATGCACATAACCTAAGCTGCGATCTTTTAATTCGCGAATTGGGCGAATGAAACGTTCGTCGTAGCCTAATTTGCGGATCGGTGTCCGGGCTACGCGGTCAATACTGTCAGAAATATGCGGATTTTCAAAACGGCCGACAATTTTATCAATGTACGCTTGATGCTGTTCGGCATCAAAGCCCCATTTAGCAATCAATAAACTTCCGGTTTCACCTAAAACCGCCCGTAATTGTTGCAACACGTCATCGTGTCCGATAGCTTCATCAATGGTTTTGTAGCCTGCGTAAGCACCAGTGTAAGCTACTGTCGCATGTCCAGTGTTGACTGAAAACAGCTTGCGTTCGATGTATGGCTCTAGATCTTCTACATAAGACACGTCACTTAGGCGCAGGTCTTTGTTTTTGCATTGAGTTTCGTCTACCACCCATTCACTGAAAGGTTCAACCGAAACAAATAATGGATCTTCATGGTGCTGAATCGGCACAATCCGGTCAACTGCAGCATTCGGGAAACCGACATAATCCGCCACATAAGCTAAGTCTTCTTCAGTTAAAAATCCTTCGACTTTTTCAAACAAGAATTGACTTCCGCCGATCATGTTCTCACAAGCAATCACGTCTAAAGGCGTGGTAACTTTTTCGGCCCGGCGTTTTTGAATGCCTTTTGCGATTAATTCTGCGATAAATGGCAACACGTTCGGTCCGATCGCTGTAGTGACAATATCTGCCGCCGCGACTGAATCCACCACCGCTTCAGGATTGTCTTTATTGTTAATCCCAGTAACGTTATCCACGTGAATTTGTTCTTTTTGTTCGTCGGCTAATTCAATTGTGTATTCGTTGCGTTCCTTTAAGGCATTGATAATGGTTTCGTTGATATCCACGAAATCAATCGAAAAACCATTTTTCGCTAAAATTTCACCGATAAAACCGCGGCCAATATTTCCTGCACCAAAATGAGTTGCCTGCATGTTTATTCTACCTCCTGCAAATACTGAATCATTTCTTCTTTTGTCTTGGCATCTGCCAGTTTTACCACATTTTCAACTTCTGAACAGAAGATCGCAATTTTTTGTAGCAAATCCAAATGCTCATTTTCCACTCCAGCAATTCCGAAAAGCACCATCGCTACGTCTTCAGTATCATCGTTGCCGAATTGAACGCCTTCAGGTACTTGAACAATCGAGATGCCGCTTTTTTTCACGAAGCGTTTTGCTTCATCGGTACCATGAGGGATGGCAATAAAGTTCCCCATGTAAGTCGATACTAGATTGTTGCGTTCGATCATGGCTTCAATGTAGTCTTCTTCGACACAGCCGCTGTCCGCCAATAAACGTCCGCAGGCGCGAATCGCCTCTTCTTTGTCGGCAAACGACTGATCCATTAAAATCATTTCTGGTTGTAAATCCATTTGTAATTCCTCCTTAGCTTTCTTTTATTTCCTTGATAAACAATGAACTCAACAATTGATAGACAAGCTCATGATTGCCAAATTTGTAAATCTCGGTATTCAAATCACTTTCAATTACCGAACTGCTGATTTTGCCTAAAATCCCTTTTTGCGCTTCCTTCATGGGATCAGGGGCCAGCAATAATAAAATTCGGGTCAGTTTAATGCTTTTTTTGTCCATTCCTAGAATTGAGAAGGCTTTGTCTAAATCATAAATCGCAAAAAACGGTTCCATCACACATTTGTTGGCACTATGGAATAAGGCAAAGTTGGTATTGGGAACGCCAATCGGGGCCACAATGTAGCGATCGATCACTTTCTGGGTGACATACTCTGCATTTGAGACGATAGTTCCCTCCAGCTCATTGACAATTTTTTCCAGAGTCAACTCCACCGTTTCCTCCGCCGCAAAGGGTTTGACCTGCAGCTGATTTAACAGATGATTGGCAGTCCGCATCGTTTCGTACAAATCGTCAAAAGTATCTCCTGGCTCTTGAACCGGCTCAGCTTCTGCCATGCGCTCGGTTTCCGGACGCAGGTTATGAATATAGCCCCGCAGCTCCTGAATTTCCTCATCCAACAGGAGTGGTGAAATTACCTTATAAGGCAACGTGAATTCCGGTAGAAACAGTGTCGCTAGAATCAAATCGTATTGCTTGAAGTTCAAGCGATTCATCTCAGAAATTTTAGCGACTTGAATTTGCTGAATCTCTGGCATGTATTTCTTAATCCGGCTTTCTAAAATCCGAGCTGTTCCAATTCCGCTGGAACAAAGGACTAGAACGAACAAGCCTTTGCCTGACGGATGCCGCTCCAGTGATGTAGCAAAATGAATCACCACATAGCCTAATTCATCCTCGGTAAAATGATACTCCGGAAACACTTCGGCCAAGCCATCGGTCACTGCATCAGTCAAGGTACTGTATTTCTCCTGAATCTTTTGCAACAACGGATTTACCATATTCGGCAAAACGGTCAGACTGCGCTTTAACGCCGCTGACATATGGGTCAACATGTCATTAAACAGCTGCTCATCCTTACGAAATTCCAGGCCGCTGTTTTCGGAAACTACTCGAATCAGCTCCTTGATTTGATAGGACAGCTCTACATCAAAGTGATCAATAAAAATATTTTGCGGCTTTTTGTAATTGATCCCTTCCAGCTGATAAGCAAAGAAGCGGACCTCCTGAGCCAGAATTGAATGACCGCAAGTCGTTGCCACCTTGACCATAATCTGACTGGCAATCTGCATGCTTTCTGGTTTCGGACTGCTGTCTTGTTCTTCTTCCACGTATTTTTTCTGGCGAATGCGGTCAATCGACAAAGCCAACAAAATCAAAATCCGCTGCAGTTGATTATCCGTGACTTCCTTTACCGAGTATTGCGGAATGTGGTAAAGAATATCGCGGGCCAAATACAAACTATGAGGTGTTAATTGCTTTAAGAAGAAATTGTCGGTGACAGCCTCCGTGTCTGGCCCTTCCAAATGGTCAATAAACTGGAAAAACTCGTACTCATTGACACCATTGAAGATCAGGTTGCCTAAAATCTGCCGCTTTTCCTTTTCACGACCAGCAATTTTGATGCCGCGACCTTTTAGCCGCAGCAGCTGCAGCCGATAATCTTCCAAGCTCTGTTCAATTGCCTGCAAATCAGAAACAATCGTCGAGGTGCTGACTTGAAAATCCAGCGACAGGCCTTCAATCGTTTCCTCTTCATCCACCATTAACAAGGTGGTGACAATTGCCCCTTGCCGTTGAACGTTATCGGTAAACAGCTCTTCTTTATTTTCTTCTATTTCTGTTTTTAATTTGTCCAGGTTAATACTTTCCCCCACGAGACGATAACCGGCACCGCGAGGTTTGATAATTTGAACGTCTAACGGCTTGATGGTTTTTTCGATACTGGAAACTTCACGATAAACGGTTCGTTTACTGACGTTCAGTTCTTCTTGCAGCTGCTCCAGCAGCACACCATCTGGATAGGCGATCAATAACGCTAAAATCTTTTTCTCTCGAACCGAAAAATACACAGCTACCTCCTCTAAGATCATAACGGGTAAAAGCAGTGAATAGCTTCACTGCTTTAAGAGTAATACGATTCTGCAAAAAAGACTACTTATTTTTCAATTGAGCAACAATTTTGTCATATTTTTCGGAGGTAACCATGTCTTCAACCGGTACATGAACGGCACTTGGCGCTTGTTGTTCGGCTTTGACAGTTTCGCCTTTGATGGTTACCACCATTGCGGAAGGCGCATCTTTCAGTTCAGAAACTTTAGCAACGGTTACTGGAAGAACGATATTTCGCTCTTTCAAAATTTTCTTCATCACCGTTGAACCCATATTGGCTGAACCTTTACCTTCTACGTAAGCAAAGACGATGTGATCGACACGATCGTAATCAGCTACTCCGTCAACGACATCATCGCTTAGCTTTTTTCTGTCGTCACCAGTTGCTGGAGCTTTGCCTAAGCGTTCGACGATTTCATCGTAGCGTGGTGAGTTCATGAAGTTTTCTACTTGAACGTAAGTCGC
>LIDZ01000067.1_pt1 | contig 26311 bp, 16 predicted proteins | sample 644651 | NCBI WGS metagenome assembly LIDZ01 (sample SAMN03856242, study PRJNA289617) | food metagenome | isolation source: wine grapes on drying loft during traditional withering process | host: Vitis vinifera cv. Corvina | place: Italy: Gargagnago di S. Ambrogio di Valpolicella | collected 2014-01 | reverse complement strand
GTTGATTGCCGGACAATGATCGAAACGGATGATGGCGCAAATATCAATATGTTCTACAAAGGTCGGATTGATCTTGGATCAGAAGAAGCTGCTGCGGATTATGCCAACGGGAAGTTTCCGCCGGTGATGGGCACACAGCCGATGCCGGTCTTAGACACAGATGATCCCCGTTACGATTGGTGCAACCGCATTGCTTGCTTCGGGATTGGCCGGGTGGATTTCACCAGCGATCCGATTGTGATTCAGTATGACGTATACCGCTACTACGCGACACCTTTTGCTAAAGACGAATAGAAAGCAGGGAAATTTATGAACTATGATGCACTTTTTACCCCATTTAAAATCGGCAAGATGGAAGTTAAAAACCGAATTGTGATGTCGCCGATGGGTACCAACTCAGCCTTTGCCAGCGGTCGCAAAGACGAACAGGAAATTGATTATTTTGTGGAACGTGCTAAAGGCGGCGCCGGCATGATTATTTTAGGTTGCCAGCCTTTAAACGAAGAAATCGCGCAAGGATCGATGGAAGGAACCTTGGATTCCTTTACAGTTATGCCAGCTTTGACCTCCATGTGTGATTTAATTCATCGCTATGGGACTAAGGTTGTTTGCCAAATTACGTGCGGTACTGGCCGAAATGCCTTTCCTGATACTTTGGGACGGCCGCCAATGTCAGCATCACCGATTCCATCGGCCTTTGACCCGAATGTTCCGTGTCGCGAGATGACTAAAGAAGATATCCAAGCAGTGATGGACGGTTTTACTTTTGCGGCTGGCTTAGCTAGAGATGCCGGGTTTGATGCCGTGGAAATCCACGCCCATGCTGGTTATTTAGTGGATCAGTTCATGTCGCCGGTTTGGAATAAACGGACCGATGAATATGGCGGTTCACCAGAAAACTTTGCCCGCTTCCCAAGAGAAATTATTCAGGCCATTCGTAAAGCGGTTGGTCCAGATATGCCGATTCTTTTCCGGATTTCCTTAGATCACCGTTTTGAAGGCGGCCGGACGCTGGAGGATTCGATTCCATTGATTCAGTTATTGGAAGAAGAAGGCGTCGATGCCCTGGATATTGATGCCGGTTGTTACGAAACCTTGGACTACATCTTCCCGCCTTCTTATTTAGGGGAATCTTGTATGTCTTACGTCACTGAAGCCGCTCGTAAAGCCGTGAAGATTCCATTAATGAATGCCGGAACTCATAATCCAGAATCGGCCTTGGAATTAATCGAATCCGGTAATGTCGACTTTGCCATGATCGGCCGTGGTCTGATTGCTGATCCAGATCTGCCGAATAAATTGCTGGCCGGAAAACGTGAGGACGTGCGCCCATGTATCCGCTGCAACGAAAATTGTATCGGCCGCATCTGGAATAATCACACAAAACTTAGCTGTTCAGTGAACATTCAAGCGATGGAAGAACGGCGCTTTAAATTAGAAGCGGCGGACAAACAAAAACATGTTGTAGTAGTCGGCGGCGGTGCAGCCGGAATGGAAGCCGCTCGGGTGGCTGCTTTGCGAGGACATAAAGTGACTCTGTTTGAGGCTAATAATCGTCTAGGCGGAATTATGCGAGATGTAGCCACTGCTAAATTTAAAAACAACATCCAGCTCTTAAGCGACTGGTACGAAACACAATTAGGAAAACTAGGTGTCGATGTTCAGCTGAATACCTTTGTCTCAGCAGATGATCCGATTTTAGCTGAATGCGATCAAATCTTTGTCGGCTGCGGCGCTGAACCATTGGTACCAAATATCCCAGGGATTGATTTGCCAAATGTCGTGACCATGGTGGCAGCTCACCGAGATGAATCCTTGATTAAAGGCGACAAGATTGTCGTTTGCGGCGGCGGTTCAACTGGTTGTGATGGCGCCTTGGAAATGGCCGATGAAATGAATAAGCAGGTAACCATTATTGAAATGAAGGAAGCCGCGGCTGAAGATGCCATGTTTATCAATCGGATTTCCTTGATGAATGCATTGGCGGCCAACAATGTGGAAATACTGACAAGCACGAAGGTTGCGGCGATTGAAGCCGATGGTGTTGTGGTTGAGAAGGCAGATGGCACGACTGAAAAAGTCTTAGCGGACACCGTGATTAACGCCTTTGGTATGAAACCGGTGCTGACTACAGTAGACGGTATTAAAGAAAAATACCACACCAAGACCCGCGTGGTAGGCGACAGCAGTAAAATTGGCAAGATCGGTGACGCTATTCGTGATGGTTTCTATGCCGGCAGTGCGGTTTAAGTCGAGTTTGTTCACTAAATTAAGGAGGGGCTTTTCTCATGAAAATGCCCCCTTTTTTTTGATCCCTTGCTTGATCACCTCTATAATCTATTTTGGGAAAAGAAAAACGGTGAAGCGACCTCAGAGCTAGGAGGGTTGCTTCACAGTTTGTTTTGTATTCACTATTAAGCAACTATAGCAAATGACTCGCGGTTCTGTTGTGAATTAGATCTATCCCTTCCATGTGTTTCAAGGCGCTGTATATGCCCAGATTACGTCTTATCCATTTTATGGATTACTTCCCGGGTAGATCATCACCTTATTGTAGCTTTCCTTTTGCTGCACGGTTAAATCAAAGGCTGCCTGAAGATCATTCAATGAAAAACGGTGAGAGATCAGACTTTTCACTTCGATCCGGCCTTGATTCATAAAGTCGATGGTGTGTTGCCAGGCTTTGCTAGGAAACGGCGGGGAAAAGGAATTCCAAAAGCCCTGAATCGAATACTCCTGTCGGAAGATATTTTCAACGGTCTTTTGCTCGATCATTAGATCGGAATAGGCACTGCCTTGAAAGCCGATCCTGCCACCCTTTTTCGTCACCTGCATACACTGCTCATCAGTAATCACCGAACCAGCACACCTTAGGACAACATCCACGCCTAAACCATTCGTCAATTCAAAAATCCGCTCCTCTAACGACTCCTGCATCGGATTGATCGTGTCAGTCGCGCCATGCATAAACGCAACATTCAGTTTGTTCTGGTCACTGTCCACCACGATAATTTTCTTAGCACCTGCCAATTGCAGCCACCCCACACTCAATGCACCAGTCGTTCCCAGACCAAAGACTGCCACTGTATCCCCTAGCTTAACATCCAGACTCATTACCCCATATGCCGCTTCTGCTGATGGTTCAATCATGGCCGCTTCTTCAAAGGACATCCACCCAATTTTTAAAACATTTCTCTCCGGTACCGTCACATATTCTGCAAAACCGCCATAGCGCTGGGAGCCGATCATCGCAGCATCCTCACAAAATTGATACCTCCCAGCCTGGCAATAAGGACACTCGCCACAAGGAATCAGCGGTGCTGCTGCCACCCGATTTCCCGGCTGAACCTTTTCCACTGAAAAGCCGACTTCCTCTACGACACCAGCAAACTCATGACCCATTACCATCGGCAGTGGATACTCCCATTTGTTTAGCATCTTATGAATGTCCGAGTCGCAAATCCCCGCTGTTTTCACCTTGATCAATACCTCGTTGGGCCCGGGTACCGGCTTTTCCAGCTCCCGTACCTTAAACTCATTTAACCCGACTAATAATCCCGCTCTCATCTCCTCGTCTCCTTCTATAAGATTCCCGAAACCAGCTATGCAAAATTCGGCTCCATAAAAAATCACGATTGTACCTGAATTTACTGATTGAAGAATAGTTGTTTTACGATTTGCTGCAATTTTTTCTTAGCCACGCTGTCACTGGTGGACATGACCTTTTATTTTCTCTATAGATTTCCTTCTATTTAATGATTTATATTCTGATCACCCTTAGATTTTGGGTTGAATTGAAGTGATCGTTGATTGATGTTTCATAGCTTCTATCTTTTCATAGTCTTACCTAGAAAAACAGCCAATTAATCACGTTTCGCGATTGACTCGCCAAAAAAAAGATACCCCACTGGCAATTGATAAAACTGAGATACAGCTTTTTTGGTGGTATCGTTTCCGCTTTTTACCCCCTGTTCTAATTTCTGGAGCAACGAAATCGATATCCCAATACGAATTGCAGCTTCTTCCTGGGTCAAACCTAGATTTTTTCTAGCGGTTCGCAAGCGACTCATTCAAAACACCTCAATCACATGACTTGACTAAACGATACCATCACATAACGTGATAGTCAATGCGGGCAATCACTTTTTGTGATAAAACTTCATTATCACGTTTAGTGATAGTACAATCACAATAGAGGAGTGATCACATGACTACTGGCGAAAGAATCGCTTATTTAAGAGAACGGCGAGGCATGTCCCAGGCGCAATTAGCCAAAGAATTGAATATCGCACAAAGTACCTTAGCCATGTGGGAACGAGGAAAACGTGGCCTAAAAGATGACGTAATTAAACAAATTGCCGAGTATTTTTCGGTGTCATCGGATTATTTGCTGGGGATTGAAAATACAGAGGATCAAACGCCAAATTCCAAGATGAAGAGAATTGCTGCCCATATTGATGAGGATATCGTGGAGGAGCAGCTGGAGGATATTATTAATTATATTGAGTTTGTGAAGCAGAAGAAGAAATAAGGCTTTTAAAAAGACTACATCTACAAGTTTAACTTAGTAAACTCGAGATGTAGTCTTTTGCAGGATATCGGTTAATCTAAATACTTTTGTTAGTATCCAGTTAATGCTTTACTAATCCACTTTTATAAACCTTCAGTAATCAGCTCATTAAACACAATTTGGATAAATAGTTTTTCTTCTATCGTTGTACCTAGTGATCCAATCTTTCCAAATAGCTCAACTAATGAGTAAGTATTCCCAATTACCTCTTCTCTATACAAATGATCAATACTTTTTTTTGATGATTTACTTAATTCATTCTTTTTTGCTCTTGAGAGCCTACTGAAAATCAAAGAAAGCTGATCTCGGTCAAGTCTCTTCCTGTTTTTTATACTTGAGATGTGTTGGACTGTCTCTTCCATATACTTAGATAAATGACTCAAATTATCCAGTTTGTCTTGGATAGTGGGAACCTTATAAGTATGGATAATTCCCACAACAGTATCGCCTATAGCTCTAAATTGATTTTGCTTTGAATCAAAAATTGAATAAATAAATTCCATTGCAAGCTTCCCATCGGTAATTTCGTTATTAGAAAGTCTAACGCCAACTTCGACAAAAGTATCTTCATCGATCTTGATTCTCTCTTCTTGTACAAACAGCATATCTAAGCTAGAGTCAGTGATGTAACCACTCTCTACAAATATATGTGCACCATTACTTTCCGAATACCTATGAAGAGCATTTAATGCCAAATATATAGCAATGTTGTTATCATAGTACTTGTATGATGTAGTCGTTAAACCTCGTAGAAAAAGCTCTTCCCCATCCATCAAAAAACGAAATTGTCTTGTTTCGTCCTTTTGTGTGGTCATAAGGTGATTGATATTATCATTAAGCATATCCTTTTCACCATTAGCTAAGCAAAAACGTCCAAACTTTTTCAAGCTAAACAGTGAATCCAAGAAAGAATCTGTAAATTTGTAGATCCCTCTTGCATTAAATCCATCCAGATTCAAAATTATCTCATCATCATGAAAAAAACCAACAAACTCAATCTCAGAAAGCGGTAGTGTTAGATCCATTTTTTCATTATCTATACTATTGTATAGATCAATCAGCTCTTTCGAACCTTTGACATTGCAGTCAGAGTTCTCTTCAACCCAATTGATAGCCTCTAAGATAGCTGCATCTTCTTCAGGATCATCACTTTCTAAGCGTAGCAAATTTCGAATTTCAGCACTACCGGCGTAACCGTTTTCTTCATCACTCACAAAATTCTTTTTTATTAAATATCCCATACGTATCTTCTCCTTGTTAATTTCATTTTTATACAACGCGTTTGAGCTCAGGTGCTTCTACTCTAAATAATTGTATTTATTCGAAACTAACAGGTTTTTCGTATGCTTGAAAAACTGCTTAATAGTATCTTTCATAGTAAAATACCTCTCTTCACTTTATTAAAGAAAAGAGAAATAGACACCACTTGATAGACCTACTGTCAAACAAAACTACTTTACAATGTTTTTGATTGTTGCTATACTTTGTTTGATAATATTGATCTAGCCATGCTTTTGTCAGGAGCTGCTATATCTATTTCTCAAAAACAGTAGATTCCCGTCTACTGTTTTTCTTTTTTCTTCATTTTACATACTAGCAAAATATTTATGGCATGTCAATTAAAAGTTGTCCCATTTTTATTTAAAGTTGTCCCAAAATATGCTACAATAAATTTGGATTAAATAGGAGGTACATACCGTGAAAAAACAAAACATACTGAATCTAATAAAGTACCATGTTGAAAGGAATGAGAACGCCTTTAGAAATGAAGCTATAGAGATTGCAAAACGCTTCGACAGTTTAGGTGATTATGAATTAGCTGAATACATCATGGGATTGATTACGGAATCTAACCTGTATGTTCCCCAAGCTAGTGATTTCGAAAGTGATTTTTTGAAACCGCTCGATGTTAAAACATTACCCTCACTAAAACTACCTACTGAAATCACTGATGATATTAAAGGTGTCATCAATGCAGTAAGTCATAATATAGGAATAAACAAATTTTTATTCGAGGGTTTGCCTGGAAGTGGTAAAACAGAGGCAGCTAAACAAGTTGCTAGACTACTTGATCGAACTCTCTATTATGTAGATTTTGATAATTTAATCGATAGCAAACTTGGACAAACAAACAAAAATATTTCTAACGTTTTCAGCGAGATCAATAAGTTACCTTATCCAGAGAAAACAGTCATTCTATTTGACGAAATTGATGTAATTGCACTGGATAGAATTAATAGTAACGATGTCCGTGAAATGGGACGAGTTACTTCAGCGATACTTAGAGAGTTGGATCGCTTAACTGATTTGAACAAAGAGATCGTGATTATTGCTACTACAAATTTATATAAGAATTTTGACAAAGCACTATCCAGACGTTTCGATGCTGTAATTAATTTCAACCGCTATAGTAAAGAAGACTTGATTGATGTAGGTGAATTCTATTTTTCATCTTTTATAAAAAACTTTTCTAACCTTTCAAAAGATGTACGCTTATTCAAAAAAATACTAACTATTGCAGAAGAACTACCCTATCCAGGAGAATTGAAGAACATTATCAAAACTTCTTTGGCTTTTAGTGATGTAAATAATAGCTATGACTATTTAAAGAGGTTATACAATACATTAATTGGAAATCTTGAGCAAACAGACATCCAACATTTATATGCTCAAGGTTTTACAGTAAGAGAAATCGAAAAACTGACAGGAGAATCTAAGAGCAATGTAGCTAGAAAATTAAATGAAGGAGAAGACTAATGGCTAATAATGTGTTGGAGTTGCGTGGGAATAAATTTGTTCAAGCTGCTAGATCAGGTGGAGGCGGCGGACCTAGTATGAATAGCAAAAAACCAGTAGCAAATAAAGACCTCATTCAGTTGGAAAAAAAATTGGGTCAAATCCGATCCTACTGGATAAGAAGTGATCGTCCCTTTCCTGGCGTTCTAATTAGTGTTCATTACAACAAAATAGTAGCAAAAAGTAACCGCATTGCCGGCTTGCTAAAAGGAAAAAATTCTAACAATGCAATTGTCGGTGCCAAATTCAACAAGAATAAAACTAAGCATATTATCACTTATTATGTAAAAAACGAAGACTTAGAAAAAAGCATGAACCTTTTACAAGAAGCTGCTACTGTCTTAAACACTAAATTCAATGGCCGTATAACTAAATCTATCTTCGACGATCAAAAAAAGTTCAATAGTATTGATTTCAAAAAGCTTAATATAAGCAGGTCTTTGTTCAAACAAGTCATTGCTGATGTGTCCTATATTGATGACTTTGAAGTAGAAGAGGCATCTAAAGATTCTCCTAAAGAAAGTATTATTACCTTGTATGACACAAAAATTGATACGAAGAGTTTACTAAAAAAATTAGGAATAGATGTTCTTACCCATCGCGTCATCGACGATCAAACTGTGTTGTTAAACGAGAACGAACTAGGAATTTTGTTAGAAAAAGCCCCTTATCTTGTAGCTATGAAAACTACAGATTTATCTGAGCTGTCTCCAGAGGCTTTTGCTGAAAAGCAACCTCAAGGAATAATGACAATTCCTGATCCAAGTATAGAACCAACAATTGGAGTTATCGATACATTGTTTGACCAACAGGTGTATTTCAGCAAATGGGTCGAGTATCACGATATGCTCCCAGAAGGTATCCCAAAAAATCCGAAAGATCGTAATCATGGAACAGGTGTATCTTCAATAATCGTGGATGGGCCTCGGTTAAATCCATGGTTAGATGATGGCTGCGGCAGGTTTAAAGTTCGGCATTTTGGAGTAGCCACCGGAGGAAATTTTTCTTCTTTCATGATTATCAAAAGGATAAAAGAAATCGTTGTTGGGAATAGAGATATAAAAGTATGGAATATTTCTCTGGGGAGCAGTCAAGAAATCAATGATAATTTTATTTCTGCTGAAGCATCTGTGTTAGACCAAATTCAATATCAATACGACGTAATTTTTGTTATTGCAGGAACTAACAAACCCAACGAGGATGTGAATAGAATAGGTTCCCCTGCCGATTCAATCAACAGCATGGTTGTAAACTCAGTAACCAGAGATGGTTTATCAACCAGATATACTAGAAGAGGCATCGCATTATCGTTCTTTGCCAAACCAGATGTTAGCTATTATGGTGGCAGCAAAGAAGAATTCATTAGGGTTTGTGAACCTTTAGGTGATGCCTACGTAGCTGGAACTTCCTACGCAGCACCCTGGATTGCTCGAAAATTATCTTACTTAATTGATGTCCTTGGTCTAAATAGAGAACTTGCTAAAGCTTTGATTATTGATGCTGCAAAAGGTTGGAAAGATAAACCTACACCAGAGGAAATTTCTATTTACGGCCACGGAACTGTCCCAATTAGAATAGAAGATATTGTTCAAACCGCAGATGACGAGATCAAATTCTTAGTAACTGATATCAGTGAGAAATGGAATTCTTACAATTATAATTTCCCAATCCCTCTTCAAGATGATAAATATCCTTATGTGGCTAGAGCAACTATGTGTTATTTCCCCATTTGTGATCGAGCACAAGGTGTGGATTATACAAATACCGAATTGAATATCCATTTTGGTAGAATCAATGACAAAGGAAAAATCACGGACATAAAAGGAGATAAACAAAATCAAGAAGATGACTTAGACTCAGAAAAAAGTTTTATTTACGAAGTCGAAGCTAGAACTAATTTCCGTAAATGGGACAACGTAAAATACGTCGCTGAAAAACCCAAAACTCGTTCGAGAGCTAAGAAGGCTTACGAAAAGAATAAAAATTGGGGAATGGAAGTCAAAACTAATAATCGCCTAGACCCCAAAGACGGCGAAGGCCTCCGCTTTGGTGTAGTAGTTACCATCAAAGAAATCAACAATGTAAATAGAATTGATGAGTTCATCAGAAATTGCTATTTAAATGGTTGGTTGGTCAACGAGGTTAATATTCGTGTTAGAGAGGATATTCATCAGAAATTGAATGAGGATATTGAGTTTGAATAAGGATCTATAGACGGTTAACCGTTCCAACCTTCGATTTTACAGTTAAAAGAATAAGCTTATAGAATCCACTAAGAGCGGTTCTATAAGCTTATTTTTGTTACTTCCTATTCTGCAACGGCAAGATTTCTTCTTTCATCAATTCATCTAAATCTTTACGAACGTTTTTCCAGTATTTTAACTTACTTACAGGTTCTTCTGATTTTTGTTTGTAAACTTCGTAATTACTAGTCCGTTTCAATTCCGCCTCACCGTTTTGTCTACTTCTACGTGGGTTGTAATTTGATACCATGAATTCTAATTCATCTTCGTTTACTTGCCACTTATCTGAAAATTCTTCTACTAACTCGTACGTCGTATTCTGGATAGATTTTTCTAGCAGTACAGAAATATTTTGGTCCCGGTAAGCTTCTGGATCGTCTTGAATTTTATCCCAAAGTTGCCCCATGAGTCTTGCTAACTTAGGATTGGCTCTATTTAAGTCATTCAAATATTGATTTACTTCTTTCACAGCTTTTTCATCTTTTACAGGAATCAATTCGTACTCATCATCCCCTTGTGGTACAAAGGATTGGATCAATAGCAAAATATATTCATAATTGATTTCATCCGTTTTAATAGACTCTAACTCGTACTCTATATCTACATCCATTTCTGGATCGTCAGGATCTGGGTCTACTATTACTGGCCTTATTTCTTCCAATACATTAACGTATTTTCCATGAAATTCTTCGATCTCATCAAATAGGATTGGAAACTCCGCCTCTATTCCTAGCATCGTATCCTCATATTCACTATAGACCTGAATGGCGGTAAATGTTTTATCCAGTTTTTGGAACGCCTTAGCAAATTTCTTTTTCAGCGTAATGTTCAACTCTTCAACATCTTCAGGATTGGAAACGATCTTCTTCAAAGATTTTATCGCTTCTTTGAATGATGCAGCTGCTTCTTCCCATGAAGGTGCTAATACGTCATTTTCGCCACCATTCGAATAAAGTATCAAAGCTTCTTTAACTCTTTCCTCGAAAGTTCTTGGCAATTGGAATGTAACTATTTGTCCATATTTCTTGTATTTATCAAACAATCGGTTCGTTCTTGAAAAAGCTTGAATTAGATCGTGAGGTTTCATTGGCGCACGATCAATGAAAAGAGTAGACAAACAAGGTGCATCAAAACCCGTTAATAGACGATCCACTACAATTACTAAATCCAGTTGCTCAGATCGCACTAAATATTTTTCCTTTTTGCGAGCTAAGCGATCATTTACATTGCGATTGTAGGCGCGAATTGTCTCTAATGTATAGCTTGTTCCGAACTCTTCATTATAGTCTCTCAGCGATTCTTTCATTTTATCTTGATTCTTGATTGATGCTTCTTCGTTTTCAGAAATTGAATAAGTGATAGCGATCTTAGGAAAATCTGGTAAAACTCGCTTGGTTGCTTCATCGATTTGTATCAAACTTTCGCCTGATTTAACCTTTTTAAATAGATCATAATAGCGCTGCGCTTGAGCAATTGATGAAGTTGTTAAAATTGATGTATATGTCTGACCAGGACCTTTGCTGAAGCCCAATTTCTTCCTAGATTTATTTACGATTGAACGGATAACTTCCAACATGTGGTACTCGTCCTCATAAACAACTTTAGGTAATAAATCTTCTCTTTCCAATAATTCCATCGTTTCAACATCTGCTAAATCGTCTGCATACATTTTAGCAATCACTCTGTTCAATGATTCTTCAGAAAAAGTGTTTTGATACTCCACTTGAAACCCTAATACTGCTTTGTCATGAATTGCTTCTTTTACTGTATACTCATGAAGTCTTTTGCCGTATTGTTGTTCAGTTGTTCTTGCCAAGTTCCCAACAACTTTCTTCGCATTCTCAGCAAATATAGGTGTTCCTGTGAATCCATACCATAGTGATTTTACAAAGAACTCTTCAATTTCTTGCTTTTTCTTTGGTGAAACAGCTCTGTGACACTCATCAACGATAAAAGCTATTTTTAATTGACTTAATTTTTGATAGCGTTTATTGGTTTCGTTCTTTCGTGAACGTTTCATTACGTGATTCAATTTTTGGATAGTCGTGACAATCACTGTACGGTCATCTGATAGCAGCTTCTTAATCAAATCACCAACGTTGTCCGTTTCATCTACTTCGATGACATCATTTTCAGCATAAGACGTAAAAGAGTTGGTTGTCTGCTGATCCAAATCCACTCGATCTACGATAAAAATAGTCTTATTAATTGATGGAATTTGTAGTAAATTCCGCGCTACTTTATAAGAAGTGAGGGTTTTGCCGGAACCAGTCGTATGCCAAATATATCCTGACTCTTGGCGCTTCGATGCTTCCTTCACTGCTTCAATCGCATGAATTTGATAAGGGCGTAATATAATCAATGCCTTTTTCTCTTTATCTAACACCGTGTATTGAGTAACCATTTTATGTGCTTGAGGAATCGACAAAACTTCTTGAGCAAACTCTAAATAATCATTTACGGGATTATTGTCTTTGTCCACCCATTTAGTTAGGAATTGTTCGTTTAATTTTGTATCCGTCGCAGAAGCAATATATCTAGTATCTGAACCATTTGAAACTACAAACATCTGAAGAGTAGAGAATATACCAGTAAATTTCCCTTCCTTCAGATATTTTTTTATCTGCCGGAAAGCATCTAAAAATGGATGGTTCCTATTTTTCAGCTCAATGTGAATCATAGGTAATCCATTAATCAAAAGCGTAACATCAAACCGGCGATTTCGATCTTCAAACGATTTTTTGTCACTTTCGAACTGGTTGATTACTTCATAAGAAGACATTCCACCTGCAATATCCGCGCGGTTCAGAACACGAAGACGAATTGTTCCCAGCGAGGCATCTTCTCTTTGCACTTGTACCTTTGCTACTCCATTTTCACCAACTAACCAGCGAGCAGCTTCATAGAAGTTGGGGAAAGTCAGCTGATTTTGAATTTGGCGAAATTCCTGCTCTGTTAGAGGAACTTCATTCAATACATTCTTATTATTGTTTTCCAGCTTTTCTCTAAAATTATTCCATAATTCTTCCTCCGTATGCAGATCATCCCGATAGACCCACTGAGATTCCCCTGTAATTAAATGTTGAATAAGATTGTTTTCAAGAACAGCTTCAGGTGTCATCTTGTTACCCATCTATAGTTCAACTCCTTGAATGTAATTGTCTTTTTTGAATTGTTTATATAATTATATCACTAACCGGGATTGATAGGCTGGTGTTATTGACGATTGGGAACAGCGGAAGTTGGGGGAGCTACTTACAGAGTATAATAAAGTAGTTAGCAACAGCAAATATCCTATAGCAACCTCTTCAAGAAAGGGAATATACTTGCAATCTGATTATTTTAGCAGTGAGCGTAGTGGAATCACTAAAGATATAGATTTTCATTTAGTTCCCGAGGACTATATAACTTATAGGCATATGTCTGATGATTCTACCTTTCACTTCAATAAAAATACTATGGGAACCCCTATTTTAGTGAGTAAAGAATATCCAGTTTTTACAACTAATAACCTAGCAGATGATGAATTTATTTTGATGAATTTAAATTTTTCAAAAAGCTTTACCGCATATTCACATATGCAAAAAAAAGGTGGCACACGTGTTAGATTATATTATAAAGTTTTAAAAGACTATCTAATCTGCATTCCCAGTTTAATGGAACAACAAAAAATCGGCTCTTTCTTCAAAGAACTCGACAGCACTCTCGCTCTTCATCAGCGTAAATTGGAGCTTTTAAAACAATTGAAACAGAAATATTTGCAAATAATGTTTCCGCAGTATGGAGAGAAAGCATCTGAAGTTAGGTTTGTAAATTTCTGCGAAACCTGGGAACAGCGCAAACTAAGTGGTGTTCTTACGGTATCTAAAGAAAGAAACAAAAATGGTCTGTATTTGAAGGAACAAGTTTTATCAGTATCTCGTGAAGCTGGAACTGTGAATCAGATTGAATATCAAGGTAGGTCATTCGCTGGAGCAGACATTACAGGTTATAAAGTTGTTCATCCTGGACAAATGATTTATACGAAAAGTCCATTAAAAGGCGCTCCTTATGGAATTTTTCAAAATGTAACGGTTGATGGGATTGTATCGCCTCTATATGCGGTTTATAACTCAACTGATAATGCTTTGGCATCATTCATCAGTCTGCAATTAAAAAACGACAATCTCGCCACGCATTACTTAACACCGTTGGTTTCAAAAGGTGCCAAAAACACAATTAATATTACAGATGAAGGGGCGTTAGACGGTAAAGTATCGTACCCTTCGATGCCTGAACAACAAAAGATAGTCGATTTCTTTGCCAAACTTGATACCAACATCACTCTTCATCAGACTAAACTTGATAAATTATCCATGCTAAAAAAGCAGTTGCTGTCAGAAATGTTTATCTGATATCATTCCAAAAATCGATTTCCTCCTGAATAATAGAAGTGATGGCAACTCCATCAACTATAGATCAGGAGGTTTTTATTGTGGTGAGAAGAAAAAAAGGAGCTCAATTGCTTTGTGAGTATTTCGAGGAATGGATAGAGTTATATAAAACGGGGGCTGTTCGTCCCGTCACGTTAGATAAATACTATATGACACTTCAAAGAATTACCGAACTTGCACCTAATTTAAGGTTATGTGATTTGGATAGGAAGAGCTATCAGAGTTTACTAAATGATTATGCAGTAACGCATGAAAAACAAACAACAATGGATTTTCATCATCAAATAAAGGGTGCGATATTGGACGCTGTAGACGAAGACCTGATTCATCAGAATCCGACAAGAAAAATAATCATCAAAGGAAAAGAGCCTAAAGATAAAGGGAATAAATTTTTAAATCAGTTCGAGCTACAGTCTGTCTTAAGAGAATTAAATTTAGAGACGACACTTAACTGGGATTGGTTCATCCTACTGGTTGCAAAGACCGGTCTAAGATTTTCAGAGGCTCTAGCAATTACTCCTGAAGATTTTGATTTCTTCAATCAAAGTTTATCTATAAATAAAACTTGGAATTACAAAAAATCAAAAGGTGAGTTTCAACCAACAAAGAATGAATCATCTAAAAGAAAAATACCAATCGATTGGCAAACAACCATGCAGTTTTCGCAGCTAGTAAAAGATTACGATGAAAACCAGCCAATTTTTGTGAATGGTAGAGTATTTAATTCAACAGTTAATAATCGACTTAAAGTTCTTTGTGAAAAAGCGCATGCACCAGTAATAACAATACATTGTCTGAGACACACCCATGCTTCACTTTTGCTCTTTGCTGGAGTTTCTATTGCTAGCGTTGCAAGAAGATTGGGGCATTCTAGTATGACAACAACTCAAGAAACTTATTTACACATTATTCAAGAGCTAGAAAATCAGGATAACGACAAGATTATTCGCCATTTGTCTATGCTAGTATAATAAGTCAAAAGCCTAACAACCTTTTCCTAAAAAAGAGTTGTTAGGCTTTTGAAACATAACACATTTCATAATCATTAAATGAAAAGAGCTTTTAAATATTCCTTTTTTATATTTTCTAGGACACAAACTTTCCTTATATAAAAATTGATGTTATCGTCAATTGTTTTTAAAAATCCGCCGATTTTTTCCTGCTCATTAACGGACGGAACCTTGATATTAATTCCCATAAAATCATCGTAATTAATATTTAATAGCCCATCCATTCTAGCGCCTGATGAGACTAACTTTCCTAATTCTCTGTCTGGTATTTTAGTTGCAAACACATATTCAATAAAACTTGCATTTGCTAAGTTATTTGTTTCAAAACTGTGATATACACGGGGAACAAGGGCTTCTTTACGGTTTTTTAATTCAAATACAGCTCCATATTTTGCCAATTTGGAATTGCCATGATTATATGAAAGTTGTCCCTTTTTAAGAAGAGTATAATTTTTCTGTTCTTTACCTGCAATATTTCCTGCAAATCGATCCCGCTGATCTAACCATCCACTTCCCGCTGATATGGTTAATGTAGGTAACTCCATTCTTCCATCATTTCCTCGAACTCTTTGAGTAATTTCTCCCAACTTGTACTGTTTCCAATTTCCACAAAATCCTACAAATCTAATTTTAGGAATTTTCTCCCCCTGTTGAGGGAACATCTTTTGTAAATAGCCTTGTTTTAGCTGTTTTAAAAGCTCCAATTTACGCTGATGAAGAGCGAGAGTAGACGATAAGTTATCTAGTAAATCAGAAATTTCCTTCTGTTCCTCTTTATCAGGTGGAATATAAACGAAAGCCTTAATGAATGAATCCCAGTACAAACGCTTGCGAAAGTCAGTAACTCCATAGGACAAATTATTCAATTGAGAAATAACAGAGTTTCTTTGGAAGTAATAATTCATAAATCTAGGATATAGGTCTATGTCAGGTTTTGCCACTATGTACGCAGGGCTCACCATGCCTTCATTTTTTACTACTCCGATTGCACCTTGCCAAGCACGCATCATGTTAAAAACCAAGTCACCAGGAAAAACATGTTTATACAACGATTTATCTTCAGAGCGTTTAACCTCTTTACCTAATGTTTCATTGCTTAACTCATTGTCTGAAACTCCTGAATGGATAGATACAGAAAGAATTTGCAACTTATTATTACCCTTTTCTTTTCGCTCTTTGTAGACTTCCCCCAACTTCCGCTGTTCCCAATCGTCAGTAAATCCTTTAAAACGAATTTTCGGTGCTTTGTTCTCAGTCATTAGAAAACACCGCCTTAGTAATTTCGATGATTTCTTTTGACTCATCTGTCACTTGCAGCTCGTCTAGCATTGCTAGGAATGTTTTTTCAGATTCTTTGATTTGCTTATTCAATTCCAGCATCTCTTTACCTAGTTCAGCTATGTCAATTGGTTCTTCTTCTTCAAAAGTATCTACATATCTTGGGATGTTCAAGTTAAAGTCATTTTCGACGATTTCATCATAGCTAGCCACATGAGCATATTTTTCAACATCCTCACGCTTGATATAAGTATTTAAAATGTTCTCTATATGCTCATCCTTAAGTAAATTCTGATTTTTACCCTTATCAAACTCTTTAGAAGCATCAATAAACAAAACATCTTTCCTATCACGCTGTTTCTTTAGAACAATAACTGTAGTTGGAATTGACGTGTTGAAGAAAATATTTGCTGGCAATCCGATAACTGTATCGATCGCCCCATTTTCTAGCAACATTTTCCGAATTTTACCTTCAGCGTTTCCTCTAAACAGAACTCCGTGAGGAAGAACAATTGCCATAACACCTTTGTCCTTCAAGTGATAATAGCCATGTAATAAGAAAGAAAAGTCTGCTTTAGATTTTGGTGCTAAGACTCCATACATTGAAAAGCGTGGGTCATCTAAAAAGCCCTTTTCAGCGGACCATTTTGCTGAATACGGAGGATTCATCAACACAGCATCAAAGTTTGTAGGTTCATCTGTAGGCCAGTCTTGATCAAGCGTGTCAGCATTATGCAGATGTTGATTAGCAATATCCACACCATGCAAGATCATATTCATTCTTGCTAAGTTATAGGTAGAGGTATTCAATTCTTGACCAAAATACATGATAGTTCCAGGTTCTTTTGAGTATTTTTTTACGTTTAGAAGTAATGAGCCTGACCCCATTGTCGGATCGTAGACAGAAAAGCCTTTCTGCAATTCTTTTCCTTGAAGGACAATTTTGGTCATCAATTTCGAAATAGCCTGCGGTGTATAAAATTCTCCAGCCTTTTTACCAGAATCAGAGGCAAATTGGCCGATCAAGTACTCATACGCATCTCCCAGTGCATCACCCTCATGACCAGCAACATCTAACACAGAAAGTTCCTTCATTACTTCTGATACGGTTTGATTTTGCTTTTGTACAGTTGCACCTAATTTTTTAGAATACAGATCAACATCCTCGAACAGATTTTCAAAGATTTCACTGGATTGCTCAATATTCCTAAAACCTTGTGCTAGATCTTCTAATTGGAATTTTCCTTTATGAATCGTTTGGACCAGTGCTGTAAAGGTAAGTTTGGGTTCTAAAGAATACGAAAAATCATATTGTAGATTTTCTAAAAGATCATCTTTTAGCTCGTCATCATCAAAAGCTTCTTCATATACACGTTGTGCCTCGATCAAATCAGTAGTTGGTTCCTCCAACAGATCTGCAGCATGATACAACAATTTATCTGATAAATACTTATAAAATACTAACCCCAACAGGTAACTCTTGTAATCTGAAGCATCCATTTTTGAACGTAAAATATCTGCTGAATTCCACAGAGCCTGATATAAACTTTTTGAAATATTTGTAGCCAATGTTTTTCCTCCTTCAATGACATACGTTTAGGACTTACGCTTGTTTACAGCGTAAGTCCTGCAAATTACATTATACCCGATAAAACAAAATCCCTAAACGATTATTTTATCATGCCCAAATAATAAGTAGCTATATCATTACGTATCGAGCACCTTAACAGCAATGAAAAAAAGACTTTATTACCAAATATCAGCATTTGTATATTCATTTATTTTGATTCTGCTGTTTCTCTTTTCTATCCTCAAGTTGAATGTACTCTTTCAAATATTTGAACGGAAAGGGCAGTACAGTGTAATTTGCATTATTCACAAATTCTACCTCCAGCAATTCGAATAGCTGACTAAATTTCCAATTCTTTTTGTCATTTGAATTTTTAATAACTTCTCTAATTCGTGTTGTCCGAGCAAATCCTTTACTGGTATCAGTACTTTCCTTTGTCCCAACATAATAAAAATTCCCACTTAGCTGTCCAATCTTTGTTACAAAATTAATTGAATAATGGTTTCCATACAAACTACGAAAATCTTTATTTCTAATCGGACACCACAAGTAGTTCATGGATCTTTCATAGTAAAATTTGTTGAGCGACTTGAATATATCTGATCTTAGGTTGCCAAATTCTTTCATATCAGAGATTTTAAGTTTTCCTTCAAAGTCTTGTATAGCCTTTGAAAAATTCTCTAACCTTTCTGCGTCTGATTTCTTTTTGACAACTTCTCGACATTCTTCAATTGCTTCTAATAGGTGTTCAAGGTTGATGGTTTGATCAATTTGACTTGCCTTAACTACTTTTTCAATTTCTAGATAATCAGGTATTGTGAACATATTAGTTTCTTTAATCATCAGATAATTATCATCATCTTTAAAAACACCACCATCTATAAAAGTATTAGGCAATGGTTTCTCATACTTTTTGTTGTTGGGATAAGCAGTTTCCATTAATTTATACATCTTATCTGCCGGGGTCCCTTCGCCAAATTTGCCAATCTCAAATTTTTCAAACTCAAAATGTCCTTGTTGATCAATCTGCATTTGAAATAGATATTGTTTATTTTCTAATTTCCCCAATTTATAGAAAATCATTGGATTGTCAATAAAGTATTTTTTCTTGGTTAAATCAGAGAAACAATTGTTCTGAATATCTGCTTTTACAATCAGCTCTTGAAATATTTTCATAACTGGCGCTAGACTAAACGAAGGTCCAAAATCCTCAAGGGTCATATTCTGAACAACTTGACCTTTTTCAGCTACGACATATTGATCTTCTTGAGAAACATTTTCATCTTGGTAATGCTCTAAGTTATGAATGAGGATTATATTCATACAATTTGTACCACTTAGCGGTTCGTTAGCCTCTTTAAATTTAATTATTTTAAGTTGTTCGTTACTCTTCAAAAAAGCTTTGAAATCCGCAATGAATTTCTTCGATTCATCATTTTTTATTTTGTCAATCAAGTATACTTGCTTCCCAGATAAAAATTCTAGATAACGAGGCAAAAAATAATTTCGTTCCATTTTCTCTTCGATTTCCTTTTTCAGATCAACTTCTAGTGTTTTGGGTTCATCTAGGCTAAGCAATTCTATTGCTACGTAATCTTTCAATAATATATTTATGTCTTTTGTCAATTTGCATAAAAAGCCTAATTTGGAACCTTCAAAATCTACTAGCGAATTCCAATTGACATAGGGAATGTGTGCTCTCTTACCTTCAATTGCTTTTCGAATATAATGGTCTCCTCCCGGTATTTGTTCTCTTTTTAGTGCATTCGTTTCTTGATCCCACACATAATTCTCATATTTAGTGTTTTGGAATTTATCGCTTGCTAATTGAAAAGTAGTTGCTGTCAATTGCAAACAATTATTTTTCTCAACAGAAATCTTCAAGACGTACAACGGATTTCTTTTTTTCCCATCATCATAAACCCACTTAGGATGGCACAAAAGCAGCTCCCCTTCTAAATTACTATATTGCTTTGTTCCATACATAGAAGGTAATAAATTGAGTAGCATTTGCAGCAAAATTCGTTCTTTCCAACTGCTGTTAGGATCTTGAAAATACTCAGTAAAGTGCTTTGTTACAAACAATTCAATTTCACTATTTTGGAGTTCTAAAGCTTTTTCTTGAGTCACACTGTTTTTATCCACCATGATAAAAACACATTGATTTTTGCCCCACACATAAGATACACTCCTAATTGGCAATTTTAGCTCAAAGCATCTTTTTTGAACAATTTTCGGCAATCGCTTTTCTTTTTCATCGTCCTTTTTAGCAATTGAGATTCTAAAAATATCGAAATCCCTATCAATAGCTTCAGTATTAAATTTGGGCTTAATTATGTTTGAATAAATCATCGATTATCTCCTTCACTTTTATAATATAGTCTTTTGCAAGTTCACCCTTCCTATCAATTAGCCACGGAACTTCCACAACTAATTTATCTGATGCAATCTTAATTTCATGGCTTTCAGAATGTTGAACAATATTTGCAATCACTGCTAGCTTACCGTTCAACTTAGCCAATTTTTCTCGTACTTTCACTTGCTCTGCCCATGCATCCTTTTCCGTTTGATTCGACCAATTCTTAAAGTCAAAGAAAACTTGATTTTCATAATGGAAATCGAATAGCTCAAAGTATTCAGTCTCCTCAATATCTTTAAGTTTCAAACCAGTTTCTTTTTCAAAGATGAATTGACCAGCTAGTTCCCCGTAATATCCTTTCATTATGCTTTGATAGAAAATAGGATTAATCATACAGTCACCTGCATCAAATGAAGTGGCAAAGCCTCTGTACTTAAAATGTTCGGACATCCCCGGATAATTTAAGATGTAAGTTAAACGTGCATCCTCAGCAGAAACTTCATGAATGGGTTGTTTATAAGATTTTAAGTCATCTCTTTTTTTGCTTATAAAGTAATCTTCATCCTTCTTTGAATAAAAGTATCGACTGGTATCTGAAAGTTCAAGATAAAAAGTTTTTATGAATTCATCATTGCCATCTCTGCTCGTAGGAAAACTCACAACTTGTTCCCGTAGATTCTTCCATTTTCCAATCGACCTCGTATCACTATTTAACCGTTCCAATAAAGTGTTGATGTAATTTTGACTATTCGCAATAATAGCTTGCTGTCTACGATGCTCAGATAACTCGAAATTGATAGCGCCGTAACTTTCTCTTCCCCGATACGCAAACAACTCTTGTACTTCATAGGAAAGTGATCTCTCGTTTACTTTTTCCTTCGTTATTCTATTCATAAGAGTAGGTGAAAGCATAATCAATAAATTTGATGATTTTACAAATGTCCTCGTTACTCTCCCAATGGCTTGAATTACCAATAAAGTAGATTTTAAGCAGACACTTGGTGCTGAACCCAACTTGCTGTCTGTTGAACCTAAGTTGCCATCCAAACCATTTTGTGTGTCATAGTTACCTGAAAACTTATTCATTGCTTTTCGTATTTCATATTTGTGTGTAGATAACGGAATTTCACCATTTTGATATAAGTATTCTATTTGTATTAGCCACTGAAATAATTGCTCATAATCATCTACTTTATTCGGTAAATAATTCAGCAAATAACTAGTATCACCTAAATACAAACCATCAAAATCCTTTTTTTCAAACCTAGGATCTCCAGTGACTTTATCAAAAAGATAAAGCAAACTTCTATTTTTAGGAGGGCTGTATTGTAGATTCTGTCCTGCACCAATCGTTTTGTAAGTACTTAAAACATAAACCTTTTCTCCAGATTCAAGTTTGTTGATAATTGAATTTTTCGTAAAATCGAAATTGTCTCCTTTTAAAGTAATTAGATGTGCTTTGGTTCCGTACCAACAGCTAATTTCATCGAAAAAGGTTTGAATAAGTTTTTGATCGAATTCTGGATAATCTTTTTTTGAAAAGGGGCTCACTATTCCCAAATAAGAGTCCTTTTCTTTATCACTCAAAAACTCACTAAAGGATTCAAACAGCTCTAAATAACGATTCTCAAAGAAACTACGCTTATCTTCGGGAAGTTGAAAAATTGTATTTTGTAATTGTGCGTATAGCCGCTTGTATGGAGCATAGCAACTTTCTATTGTAGATTCTCCTAGTAAGTGCAGTAGTTTCCACTCAGAAGAATCTTGCTCTATTGACTCAAAACTTGTTTTTATTCGAACACTTACCCCAGCTTTTTGATAAGCGAGGCTCTTGTTCTGTAAGTTACTTTTAGTCTCAGCAGTAAGAAAATCCCATCCTTCAAAATAATTTTCACCTAACTCACGTTTTAGATAGTCTAAGTCATAATTTCCAATGACAGTTGGAATAGATGCAGTGGCAGACAATCCAATTACTAAAGCTCTATTACATAATTGCACTAAAGCTCGTTCAGGTAATTCATTCATCTGTATTACACGAATCTTTGTTTCATGAACATGATCATTTGAATCAATAAACTCGTACCACTGAAACCCCTCTTCATAAAAATTAACATTCTTATAGTGATCATAAGTAGTCGACTTTATTGCATCCGAACGCGAAAAATCTAATCTTAAAAGTTTCCTTTGTTCTGGTGAAAATCCAAAAGAATCAAAAATAGATGCGACCGCATTTTCCACCGTCATTGTTTCTTCATGATTCATTTTTTGTTGTTCTAATTTTCTTTCTTCGACAAGTTCGAACGCCCAGAATGTAATTCTCCGTTTAAGTCTTTCTAAGAAACGAAAAATTGTTGTTACCATAGTTAATGGGTTTACATCATTCATCTTATGGTCTTTTGTATTTTCTTTAGAAAATTCAATATCTACTCTCGCTAATACTTCATTCATTTGTGCATGGATAAAATAGTTTTTATTATAGTATGAGGTGTAGTACTGTCCATCATGAAACAAATAATTTCTCGTGTTTGGAACTAGATTGATACTCTTGTATCTATAACTCAAATAAAAATCTTGGTTAATTTTCTCTGCTTCTTCTTTTGTATCTTTGTAATCACTTTTGCCGTTTGTATTGTCTAACTCTTCTAACCAGTTTAATTGGTTTCCAGCCTCCATGCGTTGATAGATTGTTCTAAATAACTCTAGGTAGTCTACTTTTGCACGGATAGAATTTTTTATTATGTTTGATATAAAAACTTCCTTTGTTGCGTCAAATTCATCCATGATAATTACACTATCATTTGTAAGTTTGGACTGAAGCAGCTGGAAACTGCTCGATATTAAAGGATCGCAATAGGTTAAGAATTTTGCCATAGATAAAACATAGATTTTGTAATCTTCAATAAATACAGTTGGGTACAGTTTACCAATCCATTGAAATTCCTCCCGTTCCTTTATAAGCTGCTTTCTTTGATTTGACTTAGGTATTTTTTTTCGAATAATTTCATTTTTGATATAGTTACGAAATTGAGGTTCCAGTACTTCTCGCAAATTTTTTTCATAATGGCTCCTCATAAGTCCATTACTCTCACGATAGTTCTGAATAGTGCTCTTTAGAACTTCATATGCCTCTGCCTGCGTATTTTTATCCGGAATAGAGACTTTCTCTATATTGTCTAAAACGAAATCTAAATTTGATTTAACTTGTAAAACCTCATTATCAAAGTGTTCGCTTCTACCATCTTCCTTGTAACAATTGTATAGATCATCAGTAGACAGATTCTTGATCATATTCGTGATATAAAAATATTTTTTATCCCTCTTTTTAGACTCCTCGTAAATGAATTTTGTTGCTGCATAACTCTTGCCTTCTCCTGTGGGCACATCATAATTTACTATCCCTTTATCCAGTTTGGCTGTCGGATTCAAATCGCTAGGTATCATAATAACCTCTCCTTTTTAAAGCGCTATCAAATAATTACGAGGTAGGCAGTCATCATGTTTTACTGTGCTCGCTACCTCTGAACGAAAAACACATACACTGTGCTACTAGTCGTTTAGAACTACACCACCAAATAACTCCTCACCAATCCAACCAACGCTTCCTCCAACTCCATCTCATCCTCACTATCATAATAAGGACTGGTCACCTGGTACCAGCTGTAGGTCAGATGGGAGACCAGTGTTGCTAAGTTTTCATAGTCTGCATCCGCAAGATCGCTGCGCATGATGCCGGTCTTTTTTAGGGTCAAAAAGATTTTTCGGTAGAAAGCGACTAGTCGCTTTCTAAATTCCAGCAGCTCGGTCTTCATTGAAGGGAATTCTTCGTGAATGTTCACGATGTATTTGTAGTAGAACATATTGGTGCTGCGGATTTCCTGGATTTCTTTGATGGAGGACTTTAACAGGTCCCAGGCATTGTCATCGGTGATTTCGGCATCGACGAAATGAAAGAAGGTGCTGTACAGCTCTTCCTGCAGCCGCAGCATCAGATCCTCCTTCTTGGGAAAATGATAGGTTAGATTGCCGATGGTGGTGCCAGCATGTTCGGCGATATCCCGTAAGGAAACCTCGCTGTAGCCTCGTTCCTTGAATAATTCTTTAGCACTTAAATAGATTTTGGTTTTTGTATCGGTCATGTAAAACACCTCGTTTTTTCTTTTATCGCTGGCTTTAGTCAGCGCAAGTTTTCTTCTAATTCAGTATACACCAGAAAAATAAGTATTGACATCCTTTCCAGTACAGTGTACTATGAAAACGTAAACAGTACAGCGTACTAAAGAAAAGGAGCGATTACAATGGAAATTAGAAAAAGACCCCCTGCACAGGATGTTGGACGTATTTTAGGTGGCGGCATGTCGCCAGAGGATTTCATCAAGATGATGGCGGAAACGGAGTTAAACCTGGAGACCTTTAAAGCGGTTGCCCCAGAAGATGCCAAGGATTTCGTGGAGGTTTGTGAGCGTTTAGGTGACGAAGCCTATGCTTATGCCAAGAAGAACGAGGAAGCCGGCCACACTGAGACGGCCAGCGAGTACTATTTCAATGCCAATGCCATGTATCGTTTAGGCGATTATGGGATCAAGGATTTTGGTGAAGAAAAGCATCGGATTTACGGCAAATTGGTAGACAGCTTTAAGCTGCATAAAAAATTGGCGCAAAATGAAAACGTTCACTACATCGAGATTCCTTTTGAAGGCAAAATGATGCCGGCTTATCTGGCTTTGCCCAACAATGCTACCAAAGATGTACCCGTAGTAATTTGTGTCGTTGGTGCTACCGGCTTTAAGGAAGAAAACTTCGTCATTGCAAAAACGGTGGTGGATCGCGGCTGTGCAGCGCTGATCTTTGATGGTCCGGGTCAAGGGGAATGCAACTTGAACCGTGAGCTGTACTTAACCGAAAGCAATTACGATGAGGCAGTCTTGGCTGTGGTGGATTACATTTTGGAAAATCCAAACGTTGGCGACAACATCGGTATCATGGGGGTAAGCTTTGGCGGTTACCTGGCAACTAGTGCCGTTTGCAAATACCCGGATAAATTTGCCGGCTTAGTAGTTCGCGGCGGTTGTTCTCAGTTGGATCAGTTAACGATGCATACTTTTGCTGGGATTGAGCGTTTCTATATGTATAACTTCCTAACTAAATTCAATGTGGAAACCTTGGATGAAGCGGCGGAAATTTCTCATAAAATGAATTTGGATGACGTGATTAAAAATATTACTTGTCCATTATTGGTAGAGCATACCGAAGAAGATCCGGTGATCGGCGTCGAGGGCGCGAAGACCATCTATCGCAATGCCTCCAGTGAGGACAAAGAATACTACGAAGTTCCCGGCAACGTCCACTGCGGCAACAACGAAGCCCAGAAGACCTGTACCTATGGTGTGGACTGGCTGTTGGATCGGATGATGAAGTAAAAACTCTTCCTAAGTAAAATTGAAACCAAAAAGAAGCATCGATTCCCGAAATCCGCGAATCGATGCTTCTTAAACTTATTGTTCACTCTGTAAACTCCTCAACCAGCGAAACCAAAACCGCCAGCAGCTTATCTAAATCAGCTGCAGCAATACTTTCATCCACCGAATGAATATTTTTCATGTTCGTGGATAGATTCACTGCATTTATGCCTCGCATCTGATACACATTGGCATTACTTCCACCACCGCAGGCCGCCCCTTGATAGCTGATGCCGTTTTTCTCACAGGCTCTTTTGAAAGGTAGAATGATCTCATCTTGGTCATCGATTGTATAACCAGGGGTGCCATAGCTCAGCATCTCTTCAAAAATTGCTTCATGCTTTTTGCACACCGTCTGGAATTCAGTCTTCACCTGTTCAATCAGTTTTTCTAATTTGAGCCGATCAAAGCTGCGAGCCTCAAATTGCATCTCGATCTCGCCCATTATGACATTGGTGGCACTGCCGCCCTTCACCACGCCAATATTACAGGTGGTTTCTTCATCCACTCGCCCCAGCGGTAATCGAGTGATCGCTTCGGCTGCGACAGCCAAGGCATTGATTCCTTTTTCCGGACAAACACCGGCATGGGCTTCT
>LIDZ01014889.1_pt30 | contig 26472 bp, 23 predicted proteins | sample 644651 | NCBI WGS metagenome assembly LIDZ01 (sample SAMN03856242, study PRJNA289617) | food metagenome | isolation source: wine grapes on drying loft during traditional withering process | host: Vitis vinifera cv. Corvina | place: Italy: Gargagnago di S. Ambrogio di Valpolicella | collected 2014-01 | reverse complement strand
ATCTCGCCGGCCGAGCTGCGCCAGCGCAGCGGAGTGCCGAACGCGGCACTCATGCTGCAGCATAACTACTACGGCTGGTTCTCACGTGTTGCCCGCGGCCGGTACATACTGACTTCCGCTGGAGCAGCCGCGCTGATTGAATATGCAGCCATAGCGGAGACCAGCGCGGTACGCAGTGAGCGATGATTCCCCCTCTCCTCTAAGCCACTAGAGAGGCCCGATAACACAAACAGCAAGTTCCCAATTAATCGGGAACTTGCTGTTTGTGTTCTTTGCATTTCTAAAAAACGACTTAGCATTAGTGAGCGGTTAACGAATTCGATCGAACGCACAACGAGGCTGTTTTACTTTTCTCCTCTGCTCAGCGGACTATACAGACGCTATTTCACTTTCGCGCAGGTATAATGAGCAAGATGCGGACACAGAAGACACTATTGAAGCAGAAACAGTTCCTTTTGCGAGGAAATCTGGTTGATAACGTCTCTGGAGTCCGTCAAACTCCCAAATCTCCTGATTTCCAGCAAATAAGCACTTCTCAGTCCGGTTCCCGGCTTATGCGCTCTTTCCTTTTAGCAATCCATCCGAATTTCATAATCACCGCTGTAAACATGCCACACTGACGTTGTCTATTAACTATTGCCCTTTAACTGCGTGCAGTAAATTCAGTAACCGCCTCGCTCATCAGATTCATACCCAATAGCAGCTCATCCCGGCCGGGATGACTGAAATTAAGTCGAATGTAATTCGCTCCACCATCCACGCTGCATAAAGGTCCTGGTAAAAAAGCGACACCTTTACCCAGTGCACATTTTAGCAACGCCAGTGCATCGAGTCCCTCAGGTAGTGATACCCAGAGGAACATACCACCATCTGGCATGTCATAGGAGCTGTTCTTCCACGCAGGACGCTTAAGCAGCTCAGCCATCAGCTTCAGCCGCGTATTATATTCGCGGTTTAAGAGGGCGATATGCTCACGCAGATCGAAGGCAGAAACGTCCAGCAAATGATGCAGCAGTCGCTGATTGAGTGAGCTTGACTGCCAATCCGCCATCTGCTTGGCGGCAGTCATCATACCAATCAGTTCCCGGCTGCCTGCCGCCCAGCCCGTCCGCAGCGCAGGCGCGACGGTCTTGCTGAAGGAACCGATATACAGCACATGGCCACCAGCGCTTACATTTTCCAGCGCATATAGGGAGGGGTACCTTTTGCCAGGTTGCTCGCCATGTCTCTGGAAATGCAGATCGCCATAAGAATCGTCTTCCACAATCAGAACATTATACGAGGTACACAGCTCCAGTACTTCCTTACGTCTCTGCAGACTCCAGAGAATTCCGCTTGGATTCGTAAAGCTCGGCGTAGCGAACAGCATCTTCGGCCGATGCTGCTGAATCTGCCTGCGCAAATGATCCGGCAACAGCCCTTCGCGATCACCCTGCACCGGGATAATAACAGCTCCTTGCATCCGAAGTGCTTGCAGAAAGCCAGGAGAGGTTGGATTCTCCACCAGCACACGATCTCCAGGGTCAATGTACACTCGTGACAGCAAATCAACCGCCTGCTGACTCCCCGTTGTCAGCAGAACTCCACCCTCAGTAACCTGTACCCCTTTAGCTGTGAGCCAGTCCCCGGTAAGCCAGTCCCGTAGCGGTGCATACCCTTCAGGATCTCCATATTGGAGAGCCCCGGCATCGGCGGAAATTACTGTAGATGCTGCTTCCGCAAGAAGTGACAATGGAAACAGTTCTTCCGCAGGCAGTTCTTCCGCCAACGATATTAATGAGCCCCTCCGCATTTGCGTACGAATACTTAGCAGCGGTGAAGATAAAAGTGTATGTGCGCGAGCAGAAAATTCATATTTCATGCGAAATCCCCCTCTCCCTGGTACCAAGAATATTCCAGTCCGAACAGCATTATGTCGTAAGTCAGAGGGCTAGGCGTAGATTTTCCTATTTTGTCTGGAATATAGAGCAAACTTCTCAATGGCTTGCGCTCTCGTCGTAACGTCCAGCTTCACATAGATTTTGCGCAAATAATTATCGATGGAACGACGACTCACTTCTATTTCAAGTGCGATCTTGTCATAGGTAATCCCCTGCACAATTCGCTCCATAATAAACGTCTCTGTCTGAGTCATCTGCAGAATACCATCCAATCCTTTAGAGGAGGTGATCGGCCAGTAGCCCTTTTCCAGCCAATTCAGTGGCAGCGACAGGAAGCCCTCGCGCAAACCCTGGATCAACTGCAGCAATTGGCTGGGTGATGCACCCTTATACAGGATACCACTGGCCCCGAGCTCGATTAACGGCTGAAGCAGCTCCCGACCATCCTCATTGGTCATGATGACAAAATGGGAGACTGGCGAGCTTTTTTTCATATCGAATAGTACGTTCTCTACCGCACCTTCCGGTAATGAATAGTCCGCCAGCACTAGATTCGGTTGTCTGTCCCGTATCGTGGAAGCGCCTTCGCCCCATGTGGAATACATCCCTACTACCTCAAGCTCTCCCCCTTCCTCCAAAATCAATTTTGTTCCCAGCATGCTTGTGGGATGACAACCCACTATGACCACCTGCCACACCTTCATCATTAACGCCAAGACCTCCTGCTATTTATGTAATTTACCCAGAATGGAAAGCGCCGCAGCGTTTTTCGGTTAAAACGCATGCAAGGATGTATGATGTCTTGTCCAGTTCATTCTTTCTGTTACCTTGAATACGCCTATCAGATATTCCAATCTATAGAAATTGTATCGCAGTAGTTTAATAGGATGCAATTACTTTTTCCCGTTTTTAAGCTCTCTTTCATTTTTGCGAAAATAGTTAAAGTCTGATAGAATGAGGACTTGAAAAAAAGAATAACCTGAGGTGATAAAATGCAACCGCTAGCGGAATCGACACCGGTACACTCGCGCCGTACTACAGCGAGACACGGACCTTCCGTAAAATGGTTTTTACTGTTCTGGGTTATGATGATTGGATTTGGAATTTATGCTGTATACAGCTATACCAACCATCTGAAGCAGCAGGTGCTGAGCGAGCTTAGCACTCAAAGCCAACAGCAACTTACCGTTTTGAAAACTGATTATGAAGCAAAAATTGCCGTGCTCTCTAGCGAAGTGAAGGATTTACAGGATACGGTGCAGAGCTTTAATGAACTGCTAACCTTCACGAAAGATAACGCAAGCGCCAAGACAGACAACAGCAACAAACTTTATACCCAATTAAGCGAAGTTCGCAAGCAGCTGGATGTCCTGAAGAAAAAAATGGATCTGCTCAAATGATGACCCCTATCAAGAGAGTCAACCGTTTCTTCCTGCTTCTAACCGCTCCCTTCTTCGGCTTATTATTATGTCTATGGTGGTATCAGCCGCCGCTACAGCTGAATCTTGATGTAGGACAATTCTCCCCTATCGATGGGCCGGTTCAGGAAACAGCTGCACTTCAGAAGGAACTAACTCTGGCCAAAAAAGCGGCTTCTCATGCCATCGATTCTGTGAGTGCCAGCGCCAAACTTTATAAGGAAACGACCACTGCAATGAATGCATTGGTAAGTACAGCCAAAGCCCAGAATAGCCGACCGGAACGAATCTATAATAACCGGATTACGGCCAAGCTTGGGATTCCATCCGAAGTCATTAGCAGCGATCGTATCACAATAGAACTATACCGGCTGAATCCCGGAAACTATAAAGCCTACGCATTAAAGATCAAGTTAAAAGATGCGTCTGCGATGACCATGAGCCTTGCCGAGTCAAGCTCCGGTGGGGCTGAGACTACGATGCAGGCTGTAAATCGTTATGGGGCAGTCGCCGGAATTAACGCCGGAGGGTTTGCGGACAAAGCCGGCCAACGTTACCCACTGAGCACCACTGTTGTAGGAGGCCAGTATCTGAACGGGTTTCAGCCCAGCTACAAAGATCTCAGTTTTGTGGGTCTTAACAAATCGGGCCAATTAATCGGTGGCAAATTCTACAGCCGAACACAGCTGGATCAACTTGAACCGAAATTCGGTGCTACCTTTGTGCCTGTTCTGTTGCAGAATAATAGTAAGGTGCCTATACCGGAAAAATGGAATTTGACTCCACTTCGTGCCCCGCGCACTGTAATGGGCAAATACAAGGATGATCAGCTGCTAGTTCTAGTTGCTGACGGCTACAATGAATACGGCAGCTCGGGAGCTACCCTGAAAGAGATACAGGACAAACTATACACCATGGGTGTCAGTGACGCTTATAATCTGGATGGTGGCGGCTCGTCGTCTCTGATTTTTAACGGAAAAGTAATTAATAAGCCATCCGATGGCAATCTTCGGCGCGTACCTACTAGCTTTCTGTTTTCCGAATGAACATTTAACACTGTCTGTGCGCTACATCACATTTTCGTATATTTTTAAGAGAACGCAGGTTATAATCATGATAACGAATACATCCATTTCTGGAGGTGCCTAACATGACGTTCTCATTGACCTTTTGGATCGTTACTTTTGTATTTGTATTATTTCTGGCCGGCATCCTTACCTCATCTTACAACGATGACAAGACTAAGGGCCTATAAGTCTAAGATGTCCCTGTAACCCTATGGTTGCGGGGCATCTTTGAGTTTGTATAAGAAAAAGCACCACACATCAGTGCGGCGCTCTTTCATTCTTAGCTAAACATTACTTCGAGCAAACCTGTAGAGCTTAGGCGTGTCTTGGCAGCTGTGTCATTTCAGTAAGGCATTGTGAACAAATAAAACGATCTTTATAGTCACTTACACCTTCCATTGATCCACAAAAGACACATTTGGGACGGTAACGCTCTAAGATGATATGGTCGCCCTGCACCAAAATTTCAACCGGGTCGCCTTCATTCATTTGATACCTTTTACGTAGGGACTTAGGCAGAACAATTCTACCCAGCTGATCTACTTTACGGACAACACCAGCAGGTTTCATATCTAACGTACACCTCTCCTGTTCAACTAATTATATTAACTACTACTTTATTCGGCTCTAATCATTAATTTCGTTATTAAATTGTCGAATCCTGCTGAGAAAAATAAAAAATATTGTCTTCTTTTAGACAAGTTCCGGAAAATCCAGCTGACGCAACGCCTCATAGACAATTATCGCTGCTGAATTTGACAAATTCAGAGATCTGACAGCATTACTCATAGGTAAGCGCATGGTTGTTTCCTTACCCGCTTCCAAGATTTCTGCTGGCAAACCCTTTGTTTCCTTGCCGAATACAAAGAAGTCACCATCCTGAAAGGTGAAGTCACAATAACGTTTCTCCGCCTTGGTCGTTGCATAGAAAAAACGTCCTTCGCTATATTTCTCTTGTACCTCAGCGAAAGAGTTATGATATTCAATATGAACGGCATGCCAATAATCCAGTCCCGCCCGTTTCAAAGCTGCATCATCTGTACGGAAGCCAAGCGGATGCACCAAATGCAGATGTATACCTGTTGCTGCACAGGTACGGGAGATATTGCCGGTGTTCGCCGGGATTTCCGGTTCGACCAACACGATGTGAAGTGCCATATGTCAATGTTCCTCTCTGTGGGCCTTAACTGCCCGGTTATTGAACTAGTATTATAACACAGATAACCTTCCACCCTTAGGCGGAAGGTTATCGATAGTTTCATTAACCTTGTGTTTTTTGGAAATGGTTCATGAAGTCGGACAGCGCTTTAACGCTCTCATACGGTACCGCATTGTAGATCGAAGCCCGTAAGCCTCCGACACTGCGATGACCCTTAAGACCGACAAAACCTTCCAGTTCAGCAGCCTTGACGAACTGCTTCTCTAGATCCTCCGTTTGCATCCGGAAGGTAACGTTCATAATGGAGCGGCTGCTTGGCTCAGCAACGCCACGGAAGAAGCCGTCGCTTCCATCGATGTGATTATACAGCAAACCTGCTTTATCGCGGTTCTTAGCTTCAATCCCAGCAAGTCCGCCCTGCTCTTCAATCCATTTCAACACTTCATTAACCATATATATAGAGTAGGATGGTGGCGTGTTGTAGAGAGAATTATTTTTGTAATGCGTATCGTAACGAAGAATCGTAGGAATAGTAGAAGGCGATTCAGCGATCAGTTCTTCCTTAGCAATCACTACTGTAACACCGGAAGGTCCGAGATTCTTTTGTGCACCCGCATAGATCAGTCCAAATTTATTCACATCAAAAGAACGACTCAGAATGTCACTGGACATATCGGCGATCAGCGGAATGGAGCCGGAATCCGGGAATTCTGCATACTGTGTTCCTTCGATAGTTTCATTCGACGTAACATGCAGATATGCGGCATTGTCTGCAGCTGTGATAGTGCTTAGTTCGGGTATAGCAAGAAACTTCTTATCTGCTGAAGAAGCGGCTACATGAGCGCCTCCAGCCAGTTTGGCTTCTTTGAATGCTTTATCCGCCCAGCTGCCTGTCATCACATAGCTGCCTACCTGGCCAGCAGAAATGAAATTCATCGGGATCATGGCGAACTGTGTACTTGCCCCACCTTGCATGAACAATACCTTATAGCCCTTCGGATTGCCTAAGAGTGAAAGCAGACGTTCCTGTGCTTCATTATGCACGGATTCGTATATTGCACCGCGGTGCGACATCTCCATAATGGACATTCCGCTACCTCGAAAATCAACGAACTCTGCCTGTGCACGTTCCAATACTTCAAGCGGCAACGCCGCTGGACCGGCATTAAAATTGTATGCTCTCTTACTCAAAATTGCTCCCCACCCTTTCTCTCCTATGAATATGGATATGGATATGATAGCAATAATCTTACACACCAGCAAGTATAATTATTCACATAGGAGGTAAGATTGGAGCTTATGAAGTAGTGAAAAATTGATAGGTACGGCTCCAGCGCTTGCTTTGACGCGGTAAAAGGCTGATGTTCACAAATACTTCTGGAGAAATAACATGTTTCTCTCCCCATAAAGCTATTTTGGATACCAAGAAATCTCCGCTTTCGCGCACGCCTGTGCCGCTCGGCTTATGAAGCAGCTCCCAATTGAAGTCTGCAGTCCGCTCTTGCCCGACCTCCAGCTTGCAATAAAAGGCCTTATCCGGTTCTGCCTTAAAGCTCAGGCTATCTTCCGATAACTGCAACAGCTCCGTTGTGTACGACGATTCTGCATCAATAATACTAAGCGCCCCCGGAAGCCGCAGCTCGTAATCCTTCCCAATCTGTGCACCATCGATTCCGATAAAGTTATGCACATATTCCTCCGTCTGGAACGGCTTTGAGCCTTTATTATACAGCTCATAGGCAATGGTCAGTTTGTCCTCGTGCAAAGACAAGGTTTTGTTCAAAAGCAAACTATACCCTTGAACCTCCATCGGCTCAACAGTATAAGTTATGGACTGAGGGCTAACCTCACAACTGCTGATAAACGGATTTATTGCATATTCATAAGCAAAGAAATAAGGACGATCATCCTCCTTCTGCAGCAGCCCAACACCAGGCTTCGGAAACCATTCCCCTGCAGCGGCATCATCGTACCCAATTGCCTGCGAAATGCCGAACTCGTTACATAATCCAAAGCCCCCGCTACCTTCTCCGGAGTTCAGACTTTCCGGCACACAGAAGGTATGCTGACCCCGCTCCAGAGTTACCTGTGTAATAAATCCTGTCCAGTCAAAGCGGGCTCTATTATAGGCCCCAATATCGGCAATACTGACCGTTAGAATCCCATTTGACAGCGTGTTACTCATCTATTGACGCCTCCTTCCAGTATAATAAGTGTTATGCCAATTCAACTTCCACGAGGTGGGATTTCCCAGCTGGCAGAGCGCTCAGTAGGTGTCTAGGAATAATCACGCCTTCTGAGACGCGCTGAAGCGTCACCTTGCTGCCATTCAGAGTAACCGAGTGTATTTGGTACTCCCCGTAAACAGAGCTTCCTGTGGACGTATAGACCACCTCCAGTTCACGTTCTGCAAAGATCGTCTTAATCGAGGCTTTGCCTTCTGCATCGAACTGTTCTTTGACCAGCTTCGGTTCTAAGCGCAGATCGCCAAGCTGACCCTTAACCCCAAACACTTCTGTAACCATAGTCAACAGGAGCCAACTTGCTGAACCTGTTAGATACGTGTACATTCCTCTGCCCTGCTCATTGATATATTCAGGAATGCCCGGATACATGCGGCTAGTCTCAAAATCAGCACTAAGATCGTACAATGACTCCAGCACCTTGCGCCCTTCGTTTACATAACCACGTTTATATAGAGCATTGCCATACATAATAGTCATATGGCTGAACATCGCCCCGTTCTCTTTATGGCCAAAAGCAAAGCCAAAGGCGCGGCCTAAATTCTGCTGTATGCCCCCGAAACGGGTGTTAAGTCTGTAGCCGATTCTCTCATCCAACAGATTGCGTTCCACAGCAGCAATGATATGTGGAATCTGCTCCTGTGCTGCGGCATGACCCAGCAGTGGGAATACCTGACCTGTAAGCGTCATACGAACGCCTTCTGTGAATTCGCCCTCCACCTGCTCCCCATCGTTATTATAATAACCATTAAACCAGCCGTCACCCTGTTCGCTTTGCACCCATTCATTACGGCGCAAATGCTCGAAGATCCACTCCGCTTTGTGTTCCAGATCATCTGCAACCTCATCCATGCCAAGAACAACCCGGATACCGCTAACCTTGTTCGGTGCGGCTGCATAGAAGCGGTTCAGATGTTCCTGCTTAGCGGATACGGAATTATAGTCAACACTCATGCCAAGAGAATCAAACAGCTGCAGCATTTCCTCTGCCAATTCAAGCGTTTCATAGCCTTTAAGTTCTTTAACCGTGCGAAGCAACCGTGAAATATCCAATAGATTGCTAGCATAGAAGGAGGTGAAGGTTACACTTTCACCCCGGTCTGCCGCCATATCCAGCCCATCATTCCAGTCGGCACCCTCAAGCAGAATATTGTTATGCTCACCTACATTGAAGAATGGTATCATATTCTGCAGCAGAATATGCTCCAGAATGGTTCCTTTGTATACTTCTCCGGCACTGGTTCTGAGATAAGGGCCTGCGGCTTCATTCCATGAAGTGTCACGCTCCTTGCAACGGCTCATAAAGCTATCGCGGAAATAGCACTGCTCTTGCAGCAGAAACTCCAGATCTCCGCTCTGATCCAGGTAAAGCTTCGTCGTCAAAAATGGCCACGCTCCGTGATCCATCCATACACGTGGAATATTGTTGCGGTCGGCAATAAATTCGCCGGGCTCTTGGCCGATAATAGTTGCGTTGCTACCGTCAAATCTTACACCCGCATAATTATTTAGCAATAGGCTGCGCACTTCTGCCGGTTCCATAATAAGCAGTGCCAGACAATCCTGCCACAGATCCCGCCAACCGCGTCCACCCCGGCCATAATCATGATAAGGGAGGAAACTGTTGCCATACATCCTTCTGAGCACTGGCTGCAGTGTCACCCATTTCATCCATTGGTCGGCAGATGGGTCACCGGTATGAAATTCAACTGTATTTACCTTGTCCGCCCAGAGTGCTTTATTGTCAGCTAATAAAAGCTCAAATGCTTCCGTAGTGCCATATTTATTCATCAGTGCAGCCACATCTATTCTTTGGCTATCTATCGCCAGCACAATTACATAAGATTTACTGGCACCAGGCTGTAAGATGATCGTTTCGAAACGAATACCACCAAGTGCCTCGTATCCTTCTCTATGCATTCCGCCACCCTTGCCGGACTCCGGTGCTCTGTTCAGCACTACAGCTTCAGGCCAATCCAGGCTTCCGCCTTCCCCAATAAAATCCTCCTGTACTGGGAAAAAACCAAGGGGTTCATTACCACTGCCTTCAGCTCCAAATACTCCATAAGAGGTATGATTAATCCGGTGGCCCCGCTCATCAAAGGAAAGTGCAGGCTGTACCTCAACGCCGTGCGCTGAAGTATAGATACGGTTCAGCAAAGACGTTACATGGCGGTGGTCCCGCAAATCGTCGGCCGAACGGGCAAAGAGGGGAACGGCTGCAGTAGGTGTTAATGTGAGTTCCTCTCCACCTGTGTTCGTTAGGGTAACCCTCATCAACTCGACCTTATCATTTCCAACGGGTACGAAGCTTGTTATTTCAGCAGTAATCCCTAGGTCAGCACTGCTGCGAGTCACCTTATGCCACAGAAATCCGGCCTCAAGCTGTGCATCATCCGCACTATCCGTGTAGAAATCAGCATTTTGCTTCGCCGAGTTTCCAGCTGCCGACCATGCTCCCTTTCCCTCAATGTACACCCAAAAATTGCGGGAAGCGCGGGAATTATGTAAATCCTCCACCGACAACGGCGGTGTCAGAAACGTATTATGTCCAGATGCGGCCTGGCCGTGAAGCTTAGGGCTTACTGAGGACATCATCCCGCCTTCATTCACTAGTGGAAAATACAAATAACTGTTGCGGTCCGACTGCGGCAGCTTGAAATCCCCGTTCGTACCAGTAAAACTCCATGTTTGTTTATTAGTTTGATCCATAACACTCTTCCTCTCCTATTTACAATCTAAAGTGCAGCTAATACTAATGTTTCGGAATTATTCGTTAAAAAAAGGCTGAATCTTTACGAAACATGCTAAATATTCTAATAATTAATAGTTTCTAGTTATAATTACAGAAACCGGTTTCGTTATTTTTTATTATTGCATCGATATTTATCTTTGTAAAGTGTCTTTTGCGTGGAGCTTATAGAAGAAAAGCGGCTGCAATCTCCATTACCATAACCTTTTCTTGAAATTCATTCAACGAATAAATTAACGAAAATAATTCCAATAATTCAATTGTCACTCCATCCATATCATTTGCGCTGCCTTAAACTACTCTATTTCATTACTTTCTAAGAGACGTTCCAATGAAAGGAGTATATTTGTGTCTAATTTAGCGAATACTTTCGAACTATGCAAAGATTTAATTGTATAATAGCTCCAATTCACGAATGATTATCGCAATTTTTCGTAATATAGATTCCTTTAAAAAGGTAGAAAGATCTGAGTGTTTTCCGAATAACTCCTTACAAACAGGCTTTTATCCCTTACTGGACAAAGATCAAGATAATTATAATGGCGTTGTAGCTAGAATAGCTAATCATGCTCATTTGTTTAGGAAGGGACTGTTAATATGATCAATAGAAACCTTAAGCTAAAAAGCAAAGGGAAACTCAGACAAACTCAGACACACGTGCATGAATTTGAAGGTAGCACAAAATTAGCGGAACAAGGTGCCGATCGTCACAATCATCGTTTTGCAGGGGTTACCGGGCAAGTCATTCCATCTGGGAGAAGTCATGTACATGAAATCGACCTTACACACACCGATTTTCTAAACCATTTTCATAATCTAAAAAGAATTAGAACTGGACCAGCAATTCCAGTTGGAAATGGTAAGCATGTCCACTTTGTTTCGGGTAGCACAACCTTAAATGATGGTCATAAGCATTCATTCAACTTCGCAACTTTGATTCAACAACCTCTTGTGTGATCGTTCCAAGATGTAAACCATCAATTGTAGGCAGCCGATATTCTCGGCTGCTTTTTCCCCGCTACCAAACAGAATAGGTGCTAAACAACTTACTGTTAGCTGCTTATCCTTAAGATCAAACAGTTCTACGATTTGAAGAACTGAACCACTTGAACGATTGGCCGTTTTATACAACACCCTTCCATATATATCCATCGATAGATTCCCCCCAATCTCTTTCTCCATTTGAGTGCAGCATAGGTTGAGAGAGTGCTGTGAAGCTTCTGTGTGAGTTTGGAGCTTCACTTTGAATTAGTACCACTGCGCCGCTGTAAAGCCACGAGCGTAGCGTCAAGCCCTTCTGACGCGCATTTTACTACTCGTCTTCTTCCTCCATCCTCCTTAGCCCCCTTTCCCTCTATTTTTCGCTCCTGAAATAACAAAAAGCCCCCAGGTTTAATCCTGGGGGCAACCTATAAAAATAAATTGAATTTAAGCAGCAATCTTATACATCAAAATACAGGGAGTATTCATGTGGATGAACACGAATGGCAACCTCTTGAGCTTCAGAACGTTTCAGTGCAACATAGTTAGCAATAAAGTCTTCAGTGAACACGTCGCCTTCTAAGAGGAAACCGTGGTCAGCTTCCAAAGAGTCAAGGGCTTCGTCCAAAGTTCCTGGAACGCTGCGGATCTTCTCTTTGTCTGCATCGGACAATTCATAAATGTTCTTATCATAAGGACCATAACCCAATTCTTCAGGGTTCATCTTGTTCTTGATACCATCCAGACCAGCCATCAGCATTGCTGAGAATGCCAGGTAAGGGTTAGCTGTGGAGTCAGGTGTGCGGAATTCGATACGACAACCTTTAGGTGTCACAGCCGCAACTGGGATACGAACTGCAGCAGAACGGTTACCTTTGGAGTAAACCAAGTTAACTGGTGCTTCATAACCAGGAACCAGACGTTTGAACGAGTTGGTACTTGGGTTAGTCAAGGCAATCAATGCCGGAGCATGATATAGGATACCGCCGATGTAATGCAAGGCCATTTCGCTCAGGTTAGCATAAGCGCCTTTTTCATAGAACAAAGGCTCATCGCCATTAAAGATTGATTGATGTACATGCATTCCGCTACCGTTATCGCCGAACAGTGGTTTTGGCATGAACGTTGCTACTTTGCCGTACTGGCGTGCAGTGTTTTGTACAATGTATTTGTAAGTAAGAAGGTTATCTGCTGTTTTCTTCAGGGTATCAAACCGGAAGTTGATTTCTGCCTGACCAGCAGTTGCTACTTCATGATGATGACGTTCAATGCGCAGTCCCGCTTCAGCAAGCAAACGACACATTTCACTGCGGATATCCTGTTGGGAATCCACAGGCGCCACAGGTACATAGCCACCCTTAACGCCAACTTTAAATGCAAGGTTGCCGCCTTCGTCTTTACGATTAGTGTTCCATACAGCTTCTTCGGAATCCACGAAATATGAAGAACTATTCATTCCGCTCTCGTAACGCACATCGTCAAAGATAAAAAACTCAGACTCAGGTGCGAAGTTTGCTGTTGTACCTACACCGCTCGCTTGCAGGAACTCTTCTGCTTTCACTGCGATACCGCGTGGGTCGCGCTCATAACGTTCGCCATCAGGAGTGAAAATGTCGCACATGATGTTGAGTGTTGGATGAGCTGTAAAAGGATCGATGTATGTAGAACTTGGATCCGGCATCATAACCATATCGGATTCTTCAATCCCACGAAAACCTGTAATGGAAGATCCGTCAAAAGCTACACCATTTACAAATGTCTCTTCTTCTACTTCAGTAGCAGGCAAGGAAATGTGGTGAGCACGTCCACCTAAATCTACAAAACGAAAATCAACCCACTCGATATTGTTCTCTTTAATCGTTTGCAACACTTTTTCAACCGACATGAATTTTTCCTCCCCGAATTCCGAACATTAGGCCGTTCACAGTATGCAAATGTTCTTGTTTTAATTTTTTTGCTGTCGTCATTATAAATCTCAAACCTAACATCGTCAATGCTTATGTCAGGTATTTCTTATTCCAATGTGAGTTATTCTGACGCTTTGGTGAAATTTATTTCATTAAGTAGTCCACATATCATCCTTTGCTAGTCCAATAACGCAAAAGGCCCCCTTTCCCTGCCCTTGAGCGGGAAAAGGAGACCTAGTAAGCATAACTAGTGTCAGCAATCAGACTACTGAAACAGCCTCAGGCGAATTAGAGAACTTACGTCCAACTAGCGGAGCAAGCTTCTCCAGATCTCTCAGCAGAGCGTCGAACTGGTCAGGGAATAAGGATTGAACACCATCGCCTGTCATGGAATTATCGGGATCTGTATGCATCTCAATGATGAGTCCATTTGCCCCAGCGGCTACCGAAGCCTTGGACATTGGAGCAACCAGTTCACGACGTCCTGTGCCATGGCTCGGGTCGGAAATAACAGGAAGGTGACTCAGACTCTGCAGTACCGGAATCGCAGTCAGATCCAGCGTGTTACGCGTGTAAGTCTCAAAGGTGCGGATACCGCGCTCACAGAGCATTACATCACGGTTCCCTCCTGCAAGAATGTACTCAGCTGCATTCAACAGTTCATCATAGGTGGCGCTGAAGCCGCGTTTAAGGAGCACTGGGCGACCGCAAGTGCCCAGTTTGCGCAACAGATCAAAGTTCTGCATATTACGTGTTCCCACTTGCAGAATATCAGCATGCTCAGCACAGATATCAACATATTCCGGTGTCATAACTTCGGTAATGGTCAAGAGACCATGGCGTTTTCCGGCTTCTGCCATCATAGTCAGACCTTCAACACCGACACCTTGGAAGCTATAAGGACCTGTCCGGGGTTTAAAAGCACCTCCGCGCAGTACTTGAGCGCCAGAAGCTTTGACAAGGCGGGCAATTTCATTAATTTGCTCTGGGGATTCAACGGCACAAGGGCCACCCATAATCACGAGATTCTCGCCACCGATCTTCACGCCGCGAATATCAATGACCGTATCCTCTGGATGGAAATCACGACTGGCCAACTTATAGGATTTGGAGATCTTGACGACATTCTGCACGCCCTTCATTTGCCGTAGATGTTCAGCAAGCTTGGGAGTAACGCCTCCTACCAGACCAATAACTGTATGATCTGCACCGCGGGAAAGGTGAACCTGCAAGCCTTCTCTTTCGATCACAGCAATAATATCCTGAACCTGTTCTTCTGGTGTTTGATTAGATGTAATGACGATCATAATTATTAGCTCCTCTTCTATACTGTACTTTTGTGAGATTAATTTCATAGTTAAGCATTTGTAAATTGCGTTTACGCTTTTAAGCTTTCATGCTTTTAATCGCTAAAGTAATTTTACCTCAAAAAAGGTTATTCGTCAATCTGTTTTCACTAAACGTCACAGATTTCACACTTTATTGTAACGAGCGCATACATTCAACAAAAGAGTACACAAGCTCCGTCCTAACGGAATTTGTGTACTCTTTTCAAATGATATAAGTCCGCAGTCAGAAATTAGCATTACGTAGTGCTGGCACTCTTAGTCTTAACCTGCGGCAGCAGCTTCGCCATATTCACAGTACGCTTGATTTCCCAAGTCTCGGGAACAGCAGGATCGTACTGCTCCAGATAATTGATGACTTCCTTCGTAATCGGTGTGGGCGTTGACGCACCTGAGGTTACTCCCACGATATTGACACCCTGCAGCCACTCCGTCTTAAGTTCAGACAAGTCTGAGATACGGTAAGCCGTCACACCGGCAATCTCTTCTGATACCTGGGCAAGACGATTAGAGTTGTTGCTGCGCGGATCACCCACCACAATAACCAGATCCGTCTGACCCGCCTGCTCAGCTACGGCCTCTTGACGCACCTGGGTAGCCATGCAAATCTCATTATGCACTTCTGCACCAGGAAAGGTCACCAGCAGCTTTTTCATAATATGCTTAATATCCCATTGGCTCATTGTAGTCTGATTCGTAATTACAATTCGTGAGGAAGGAATCGATAACGTTGCAATCTCTTCTTCCTTCTCAATCAGATGCACATGCTCCGGCGAAATGCCCACAGCCCCCTCCGGTTCCGGGTGTCCCTTCTTGCCGATATAGATGACCTCATAACCATCATCAACCTTCTCCTGAATCAGATCATGCGTCTTTGTTACATCAGGACAGGTAGCATCTACAGTCGTCAGCCCTTTAGCTCTAGCCATCTTACGAACCTCGGGAGAGACCCCGTGCGCTGTGAATATAATGGTGCCGCTATCTACTTTATCCAGTATATCAAGACGGTTGTTTCCGTCCAATGTAATGATGCCATCATCCTCGAACGAGTTGGTAACATGACTATTATGAACAATCATGCCCAATATATAAATTGGCCGGGGAAGATCGAGATTTTGTGCGGCCTGCCGTGCCATTACCATGGCATCGACAACACCGTAGCAATAGCCCCGGGGAGAAATTTTGATAACTTCCATGACTTCACCAGCTTTCTGCTCATCGTTAACTGCTGTAATAGATCGGTCTAATTATACCCTATTCCAGCGGTGGAGCAAAGAGTAGCGGCAGCCAGATCACAAAGGTAGTCCCCTCACCCTGACGGGTAACCACTTCAACAGATCCGCCATGTTCATCGATGATCCATTTCGCAATCGACAGACCGAGACCAATCCCTTCGGTAATCCCACGAGATTCATCTGCACGATAGAAGCGATCAAAGATATGCGGCACCTCATCTTTATCCATCCCAATGCCCGTGTCAACGATACGGATACCCACCTGGCTCTGGTAGAACACGGTGTCCAGCGAAACCTCGCCAGAAGGTGTGTATTTGAAGGCATTATCAATGAAGATGAACAGCATTTGCTGCAAGTAATCTTTGTTGCCGACAATATATTTACCATTCAGGGCTGACATGTCTCCTGTAATCCACTCCGCTTGGCGGGGCAGGAAAGAAGCTCTGCGAGCTACCTCATTCATCATCGGTTCCAGTGCCACTGGTTCTATGTCGAAGGTACGCCCAGTATCAGCACGGGCTAGAGAGAGCATATCTGCAACGAGACGACTCATTCTTTTGGCTTCATCAGCAATATCACTCACGGATTCAAGTGACATCTGCCGGATGGCAGCATCGTCCATATCAGGGTTTTCCCCCGGTTCCAACGCCCATACCTTTTGCAGCAGATCAATATTGCCACGAATCGTGGTCAGAGGCGTACGCAGTTCATGTGACGCATCCGAAACGAAGCGACGCTGTGCGGCATAAGAATCCTCAAGCTCTTTATAGAAACCCTCCATCCGCCCAAGCATACTGTTCACAGTCGCAATAAGACGTCCGATCTCATCAGGTGGTCCATCGTATTCAATACGGGAGCTAAGATCTGTTCCGGTCTGAATACCGTTAGCGGCATCAATAACCTTACCAATCGGACTCATTGCCTTACGGGCTAAGAAAAGACCGAAGGTAAAAGCCGCGATTAAGGTCGCGAAGGAACCGACAAGCAGAATGTTTTTTAATCTTTCCATGAGCTTGTCTTGCTCTCCCACATAGGCAGCAACCTGCAGAACGGCAGCGGGATTATTATTATAATTTTCCAAAGAAATAGGTCTTTCATAGATTAGAAAATGATTCCCGTCGATAAAAACATTACGAAATCCCTGCGTGATTTTATCACGCGCTGGAAAATCAAACTTAATACCAATATTCGCCATGTTAAGCGATTGTTTCAACAGGTTGCTATCATAAATAAAAATCTGCATATACAGGTTGGAGTCCTCTGGCCGGCTGTACGCGTTCATATCCAGTTCACCGCTGATATTAATGGTGAAGCTGAAGCCACGCTGCAATTGTTCTGCCTGGCTTTGTACACGATCCTTCAAATCTCCATAAGTATTAATGTATACAAAACCGTAAATTGCGGCTGATAAGGCCAGCAGCATAACGGCTAGAATTCCTGAATACCAAGCAGCCAGCCGCAACCTTATGGACATATTAATTGTCACCTCTTAGAATGTACCCGGCTCCCCGGATCGTCTGAATCAAACGTTTGCCTCCATGCTCTTCCGTCTTCTGGCGCAGCATGGCAATATAAACTTCCAACACATTGGATTCACCACTATAATCATAGCCCCAAATCTTATCCATAATCAGGTCACGGGACAATACCCGCTTCGGATTCTGCATAAACAAATGCAGCAACTCAAATTCCTTAGCCGTTAGCTCCAGCCGTTTGCCATTGCGGATCACTTCCCGTGAATCCACATCCAGCGTAATATCCTCGTAGGAGACCGCCTGGTCTCCGCCTCCACCCTGCTCACTCTTGCGTCGAAGCAGTGCGCGCACACGTGCCAACAGCTCTTCCAGTGCAAACGGCTTTACTAAATAGTCGTCCGCACCCAGATCAAGACCCTTCACACGATGTTCTATCTCATCTTTAGCCGTAAGCATAAGGACGGGCACACTGCTGCCACCCTCACGCAGACGCCTAACGACTTCAAAGCCGTCCACTTGCGGCATCATCACATCTAGAATAACTACATCGGGATCACTGGCCAGTACGGCACGCAATCCGTCAGCCCCATTTACTGCTGACTTTACATCGTATCCTTCAAAGGCCAGGCCCCGGCGAAGCATGGAAATAATCTTCTCGTCATCATCAATAATTAAAATACTCGGTCGCATCAAGCAGCCCCCATTATTCTCTTTTTATTTATATTGTATCAGTGAATGAATGGTTTAGCATCCAAATGTAGCAAAAGCGGAAGGGTTGCCCCTCCCGCTTTTCAATTCACTGCTTCAATATTTATTGCTGCTGAGTTTTGGTAGTATCAAAATCATTTTTGTTGCCGATTGTAACTTGCAGATCCAGTGTTTTGCCATCACGCACGACATTCAATGTGGCTTTATCTCCAACTTTTAACGTTTGAATGAAGGTAATCAGATCTTGACTCGTTGCATATTTCGTTCCATTCACACCTGTAATAATATCGTATGGGCGTAAGTCTGCGGTATAAGCAGGCGATTTATAAATAATCTCAGCTACCACAGATCCTTCTTTAATTTCAGTACCCATTTGCTTGGCAACTTCATCAGTAATCGTCATCAGAGAAGCTCCGATGAAGGGAACTGGTTCTTTCGGAATGGCTTGGTTCGCTTCCAGCTTGTCAACAACCTCTTTAATGGTATTGACCGCGATAGCGAAGCCTATTCCTTGGGAATCTGTACTTACAGCCACGTTCATTCCAATGACTTCACCGTTCATATTGAGCAGAGGTCCACCGGAATTACCAGGGTTAATAGAAGCATCGGTCTGCAGCAAATCCTTATAATTGCGTGTTCCACTGCCATCTTCTTCATTAATATCAATGCTGCGTCCTTTGGCGCTAAGTACACCGGCTGTTACTGTATGATCAAACCCTTGAGGATTACCAATAGCTACTACTTCCGAACCAACCTTTAACGTTTCAGAATTACCCAGTGCCACTACAGGGAAGTTATTGTCCCCTTCAATCTTCAGGACGGCCAGATCGAGATCTTTGCTGGAGCCGAGAAGTTTAGCTTCATAAGGCTTGCTGTTGCCTTCCAGCGTAACTTGAATCACATCTGCTTTATCAATGACGTGCTGGTTGGTCAAAATATATCCGGCTTTATCATAGATGAAGCCTGTGCCAATTCCATAAGGGACAAGCTGTGAGGCTGATCCTGAGCCTGATTCTGATTGGGAACCTGCATCCGGTTCAGATTGTTCAGAATCGCTACCACCGAACTGATCCCCGAAGAAAAATTGTGAGAATGGATCTGTCGAATTCGGACTGGTTTGACTTCCACTGCGGGTGCTGGAGTTAACAAGCGTCTCAATCTTAACTACCGCTGGTCCTACTCCATCTACCACACTTGATACATCACCTGTTCCATTCACCAACGATGTGGTGGTGGTTGACGGTGTGACACTTGCACTCTCGTTAGGCGCTTTAGCTGATGCATTCGTAACTGCAACCGCTGTTGCTGAATTGTCCGTAAACCAATTGCCGCGGTCCGCCATAAACATAGAACCGGATAGAACGATCATCCCAGCCAGGAAAGAAATCAGCACTGTTTTCACCGAACTTTTGGGTTTGCCTTTGTATTGCCAGCCTCCCCCTCCGTCCGATCCATTCCCACCATTTCCGTTACGTCCACCGCCATTGTTATCATATCCTGTTGTGCGAAGTGAAGTACTGTAGGGAAGGGGATTAACCGATTGAGGCGGTGTAATTTCCACGCGCTCTGACTCCCTCCGATTGTAATGCTCCGTACCCTCTGTATTCAGTTCATCTTTATTCAAAGATTTAAAAGGTCCGTAAGAATAGTAGTATGATGATCCTGATTCGGTAGACTGGTTTTTGTTGCTTTCATTATTGTTATCCCATTCCCGATCCGGTGCCGGCTCATTGTCACGATTAAATTCATTTTTGTTATCGTCCATGTTTTCTTTCCTCCCGCACCCTGTCTGTCTGACAAGGAGTATATTTGTTTTCTTGTTCTTATTTTGTACTGTGAACCTTAAGGTCACATTAAAAACAATTTAAGCGGAGATAAAAGATTTGGGGGAATGTGGGGAACGGGTATCGGGGGGAACGGGTATCAGGCTACACCGCTGTTGAAATCGTGTTCCCTGAATTTACCCTGCGGGTGGAACACGATTTCAAAGGCGGCCGTAAACTTTTCGCTCTGATACCCCTTCCCTGTGCAGGGAAGCATAAAAAAAGCCCGAGCGCTGAACACCTCGCGCCGGGCTGAGACTACAAACATAGACAAAAACAAAAACAAAAACAAAGATAAAGATAAAGATAAAGACAAAGATAAAGATAAAGATAAAGATAAAGATAAAGAGCAAATATAAGAGTTAACTGTACTTCGTACAATTAAAAAAGCTTAATATGCAGCACATCACAGTTTAATTGTATTCTCTGCAGGTAAATCTCCAGAATGAGCTAACAAACCGCATTTCGCTGGATTTTAGTTGTAGCAAATACAATTAAAATCCAGCGGGAGTCTTTATGGCTACTTTTAACTGTATGAAGTGCAACTAACTCCCTTTCAGCACCCCTGTTGAGAGTGAATGGAGCATAACCCGCTGTCACTACCTTTATCCCTGCGCCCAGCCCTTGCGGTGAGCGTAAATCGCCAGTTGGGTACGGTCGTCCAGCTCGCATTTCATCAACAGGTTGCTGACATGCGTCTTCACTGTTTTGATACTAATATGCAGTTCCTCGCCAATATCCTTGTTGTTCTTGCCTTCGGCAATGAGCAGCAGGACTTCCTTCTCACGTTCCGTTAAGCCGGAGGAATCGCCCTGCACTGTGCGCTGGCGGATGCCGCGGGTCAGAGCTTGCGATACATCACCAGTCATCACGGGCATACCGCGATAGGCTCCCTGGAGCGCATAAATGAGTTCCTCTGCCGACACGGTTTTGAGCACATAGCTGATAGCTCCTGCTTCAATGGCATCCACAACCAGGTCATCCTCGAGGAAGCTGGTTAAGATCACTATTTTGAGACCAGGGAATTCGGACATCACGACCTTGGTGGTCTCCGCTCCGTTCATCACCGGCATCATCAGATCCATCAGCACAAGGTCAGGCAGACCTTCCTGTCCGCCCGCACGCAGCATCTCCAGTGCTTCCAGTCCGTTTGCCGCCTCACCGGTAACCTCGAATTTGGGCTCCAGCATCAAATAAGTCTTGAGGCCCATCCTCACCATGTCATGATCATCAACAATTAGCACTTTAATGACACTCATGTCAGTCCTCCTAAAAGTTTTATGGAGCTTAGCTACCTGAATTTTCTACGCAATAAAACTTGCTTCGTAAGCATATGCTTAGTTTTGTTAGCATCACTTCACTGAATTACTTCGTACAAAACTTGCTTCGTAAGCATACGCTTAGTTTTATGGAGCTAAGCTACTTGAATTTTCAACGCAATAAAACTTGCTTCGTAAGCATACGCTTAGTTTTGTTAGCATTATTTCGTAAGCATATGCTTAAACTATACTTCCGTACCAAGCGTTCCGGTCTCCTCCGGCTCATGGTTCTCTTGCAAAAACTTAGGGATATGTACACGGATCGTTGTTCCCGCGCCTCTGCGGCTAATAATCTCTACTTGTCCGCCTAGCTTCTCGGCACGCTCGCGCATCGTTGTAAGTCCATAGGAACCTTGCTTATGCTGCACATTCTCGAAACCTTGCCCGTCATCGCTAATGCTCATCACAACCTGCCTCGGCGTTTCACGAAGTGATAAACTGACAATCCGTGCCAGGGCATGTTTGACAATATTCGCCATGGCCTCTTGGATAATCAGAAATAACTGATGCTCAATCGCCTCGGACAGCTCGCCCTGCAATTCAAGCTCCTTCATGCCTTTCAGACCGTTCTGGCGACAGTAGTCCGGAAACCATTTTTCCAGTGCTTCGAACAGTGTTCGACCTTCCAGCTCAACCGGTCGCAGCTGCGCAATTAGTGCTCTCATCTGCTTTTGCGCCATTTGGGACATCGTAATTAACTGATCCATCACGGTTTGACCTTGTTCAACATTACGTTCCAGCACTTTAGGCAGCGAAGAAGCGGACATGTGGATAGCAAAAAGCTGCTGGCTCACCGTATCATGTAGATCACGGGCCATCCGCCTCCGCTCCTCAAGTACCGCACTCTCCGCCGCCTGTTCCTTCTCGATAACCTCCTGCTCACCCAATCGCTGCAGCAGTTGCATTTTGTTCTCCACCGTATCCATCATGCTGTTGAACTCGTGGTACACTCTTGCAAAAGATTGGTCATCACTATCCGGCATCCGCACGGAAAGATTACCCTTGGCTACCTGCAGCATGTTCAGGTCGAGATGATCAATCCGGCGCTGAATCCGTTGACCCGCCATATAACCGATAATCACTGAAAATAGCACAATCCCAATACACAGATAAACCCACATCCGGTAATCCACAACCTCGATATAGCCCAGGCAGCTGCCCGCATACATCAATCCGGCAGTCACACCACCGCTGAGGAGGAAATAGATAGACAACATCCATTTGGTATTGCTGAAGATTGTCCCCATCTTAACCCACCGTTTTAACTTTAATGTCACCAATAAAAGCACTTACGTTAATCCGGACTTTTTTGCCTGCTTCCTTATAGTAAGGTGTCTTGCATTGAACACTGCTCATAAACCCGCTACGCGATTGCTCTAGTACTTGCATATCACCAATAAAAGAGCTGCTGTTAACCGATATGCCCAAATCCATATCATTCGGGATGTAGACTTTGATATCGCCGATAAAAGCAGAAATATTAATCTTCGTCTCACCGTAAGCGATTTGCGCGTTGGTAAGATCCAGCACCGTGTCACCAATGAACTGTGAGATATTTGTATTTTTTAGCTGAAAATGCTCGCGGCCCATATGAACATCTCCGATAAAAGCGGAACGGTGTGTCGTTTCCTTGCCTCCATCGGCCTCATTGAAATCTTCATGCCACTCGCCATGTCGGCGGGCATGCCGTTCATGCCGCTCCTGACGTCTGCGTTCATGACGGTCCTGCTTCTCCTGCCAGCGGGAGCTGGCATAGGATTTATAGGAATCCGGCTCCTGGTCTTCTTCATCTTCATCCTTATGAAGATATTTATTCCAATCCCGCTCTCCGGAAGGCTTGCCGAACTTCTGCTCGAACTGTTCGTCCAATGTGGACTCCAGCGGCTTCGGGGGTTCGGCATCTAAAGGAGCAGCGCTTTTTCCAGGAGGATAAAAGCTTGGCGGAGCTGGTGGAGCTGGCGGCACAGGTGGCGTAGTTCCACGTGGTTTAAAGATCACGTACAGTCCGCCGCCAATCAGCATCACCGGAATGAACATTTTGAAGAATTCACTAGCCGAAAGATCGAACCAGTCCAAATTGCGCCCAAGGAAAAAAACACCGATCGCCAGAAAGAAAAACCCGCCGATTGCTGAAGGACCCTTGGAATTGTTGTAATCACCTGTTGCCAACAGGCGCTGCACACCCATTATGATCAATATGACCGGCCAGTAGTTAGAGGCCAGATAACCTATGCTGAAATCAGTGTAACCCAGCTGTCTGAGCAGGAACATTGCACCAAGACCGATCAGGATCAAACCACCAAGCACCTGGCCTGTGAACCGTCTTTTCATATCTCATTTCCCCTTTATGTTATTGGAAACGCTCTTCTGTAACCTTATGACCCTAGTCTACAGGAATGAAGCGGCTGAGAACAGCGGCGTGAGAATGAATCTCTCCTCAGTCTTCAGACGGAGGGGGTTGGATTATTTTACTATTATACTTCCTATGTATGCGTGTATAAACAGCAAAAGGACTGTCCGTTTCAGCTAATTCAGCTGATGCACGGACAATCCTTTTATCAATAGTTGCCTACATGGGTATTACAAGTGTTACTGCTGCGGTTTTTGGACCGGTTTAGCAACATTATTTCCACTCTGCTTAGCTGCGCCATCATTCTCAACAGCAAACTCAGCATTGTATTTTTGATTAGGTGTTTTATAGTTTTCTTGAACCTTTGATTTTTTAGTATTGGCCACGAAATTCACCTCCCTTTTCTCTTTGTGCAGCATACACTCCTGCTGACTCTGAGAACATCTTGAAAGAGGCTACTGCTTTGCCCCAGTCCGTATTATGGGATGAGGAAGCAACTATTATACATTCCTAAGTGAAAAAAATTTCAAGCTACTGCATTCCCGGCTGCCCTGTATTTCAAATTACTTCCTCCAACAGGGATTGCGGCACGGTGTTATAGGTTTCAATGGCCTGACTGAGATTCTTCAGCATGACCTCTGTACACTTACCTTTGCCACGTTTAATGAGCTGAACAACAACGGTTTTCTTGCCCCATTCCTTGTAAACCTGCTTCGTGGTGGAAAAATACAAATCAATCTTCCGGCCTTTAATAGCCGAGCCCGTATCTGCGACAACAGCGTAACCATAGCCAGGTATATAAAGAACGCTGCCCAACGGCAATACTTTCGGATCTGCGGCTATAGTCGAGACTGTATTTTTGTCTCTGCGCACCTTGACCCCTGAGTATGTGATTCCGTATTGCGGATGCTTTGCAGTTTTGCCTGTAGATTCATAGCCGGCGGTGTAACCAGTTGCGGTTACCTTCAGTGTTGTAATTATCTGCTCCGGTGCTGGTGCCGCTACAGGTACGGATGCTGGTGCTGGTGTAGCCGTGGGCCTTACGGACGGTTTCTTTGTTACTTGTGGTGATTTCGTTGTCACGGGCTTTGACTCCAATGTTCTTGACTGTGATTGCTGAGACCGTAAAACGGCTTGACCGGTCGCCAGTAGCTTGCTCTGTGCCGAATTTCCAAATGAAGGTGTTGCGGTTAATGCCTGTCTATATTGCAAAGACGCCGATTGCGTTATGTTATTGCTCAGTTGCTTGGAAGTGTCTCCCGCTCCATTGGCCTCAACTGCTTTATGTTCGGAATTCGGATATACACCGGCTACCGACAGCAGAAGCGCAAATGTTACGATAAGACACCAAAACCTCTGGCCTATGCCCATTTTGTTCATGTGATAAACCTCCCCCTACTAGCGAAGGTTTCCCATTCCACAAAATTTTATACATGAAGACTAGTAAAAGATCTTCATGGGCATAAGACAGAGGCTTATAAAAAGTAGTTTAAGAGATTACGCGATTGGCAATTTCCTGGACTAAGGATTCAATAACTTCATCCAGCGGTTTGGCTCCAAGATCACCTTCGCCGCGTTTGCGGATGGACACCGTTCCGGCATTTTGCTCGTTCTCACCGATTACGAACATGTAAGGCAGCTTCTCCAGCTGTGCTTCACGAATCTTGTAGCCAAGCTTCTCATTGCGCAGATCCGCTTCAGCAGAAATTCCGCGGCGGCGCAGCTTGTCGGTAACTTCATTCGCATAATCATCAAAAGCTGTGGAGACTGGAATGACCTTGACTTGCTGTGGAGACAACCAAAGCGGCAATGCACCGGCAAAATTCTCCAGCAAAAAGGCTACGAAACGTTCCATAGTTCCCAGAATACCGCGATGCAGCACGACCGGACGATGTTTTTGACCATCATCACCTACATATTCCAGTTCAAAGCGTTCTGGCAGCAGGAAGTCAATCTGTGCAGTAGATAAAGTTTCTTCCTTGCCCAACACAGTCTTGATCTGTACATCTAGTTTCGGACCGTAGAAGGCTGCTTCGCCTTCCGCTTCGTAGAACGGCAAGCCGGCTTCCTCTACAACCTCGCGCAGCATCCGTTGCGCAGTCTCCCACATCTCATCGTTCTGGAAGTATTTCTCGGTATCCTTAGGATCGCGGTAGGATAAACGGAAGCGATAATCATGAATACCAAAGTCACTGTAGACCTGCTTGATCAACTCAATTACACGAGTAAATTCACCCTTGATTTGATCCAGTCGACAGAAAATATGTGCATCGTTCAAAGTCATGGAGCGGACACGGTGCAGGCCAGTCAGCGCTCCGGACATTTCATAACGATGCTGAATGCCAAGCTCGGCAATCCGGATCGGCAGATCACGGTAGCTATGCATGGAGCTCTTATAAATCATCATATGATGAGGGCAGTTCATAGGACGAAGCACAAACTCCTCATTATCAATGGTCATCTTTGGAAACATATCCTCTTGGTAATGCTCCCAGTGTCCCGAAGTCTTGTACAGTTCTACGTTCCCAAGCACCGGAGTATAGACATGCTGATAGCCAAGGCTGGCTTCGAGATCAACGATATAGCGTTCCAGAATACTGCGCACTTTGGCACCCTTTGGCAACCAAATCGGGAGTCCTTGTCCGACCAGATTATTAAAAGTAAAGATTTCCAACTCTTTGCCCAGCTTGCGGTGATCGCGTTTCTTCGCTTCCTCAAGCAGACGCAGATGCTCTTCCAGCTGTGCTTTTTTGAACCAGGCAGTGCCGTATATCCGTTGCATCATCTTGTTCTTGCTGTCGCCGCGCCA
>LIDZ01015326.1_pt12 | contig 26677 bp, 16 predicted proteins | sample 644651 | NCBI WGS metagenome assembly LIDZ01 (sample SAMN03856242, study PRJNA289617) | food metagenome | isolation source: wine grapes on drying loft during traditional withering process | host: Vitis vinifera cv. Corvina | place: Italy: Gargagnago di S. Ambrogio di Valpolicella | collected 2014-01 | reverse complement strand
ACGTTACGGTAGTTACCGGCGTTGCCCCTGTTACTGGTGCTGTTACACCAGCTATCCCCGCTGTTGCGATGGGGATGGTTGTCACTGGTACTTCTGTGACAGGTAGCACTGCCGTCGCTGGGAATTCTGCGGTTACAACACCGGAATCCGCTGCATTCGTCGTTGTTGCTCCGGCTACAGTGAAGAAGTTTGCAGGCACTCCCGTTAATGTATATCCTGCCTTTGGGGTGATTGTAATTGTCGCGGTGTAAGCTGTTTCTGGGACAAATAATGTCGCCGTTGGCGACCAGCTAACCGTTGCTGTGTATTCTGCCGAATACGTTACCGCAGTTACTGGCGTTGCCCCTGTTGCTGGCGCTGTCACTCCAGCTATGACTCCTGTTGTGATAAGCGCTGCTGTTGCTGGGAATTCCGCGGTTACAATACCAGAATCCGCATCATTCATTGTCTTTATTGCTCCAGCTACAATGAAGGAGTTGGCAGGCACTCCTGTTAATGTATATCCTGCCTTTGGTTTAAGAGTAATCGTTGCAGTGTAAATTTTTTCTCCTGCGAAGATTGCATCTACAGGGGACCAGTCTACTTTTGCGGCGTATTCCGCCGAATAGGTTACGGCAGTTACTGGCGTTGCCCCTGTTATTGGCGCTGTCACTCCAGCTATGGCTCCTGTTGGGATAGGTAAGATCTTGATATCCCGGGCATCTACATTCCGAATTTGTTCAGTAGACTCCTGTTGATTAGTTGTTTCTTTTACTCGAACATAAATCATATCACCCAACTCGACAACAATGTTGTCCACGCTTGTATCTGTAATCGACGTGTACGAGCCTGTGTTGACTTTATACTCCATCCCACTCGTCACACCGGTTAACTTTGTTGTTCCCGCATTCGTTCCTGGTGCCAAGGCTATAAACGCCCATAATTTGGGGTATTGGCCTGAAAGCATATACCAATCTTCGCTAAAATTCCAATCACTAAATGTGCTTGGAACTTGCATTTCTTCGGTTGTTTTACCAGTGCCATTCCCTGTATCCGACTGCCCCGTTGTGTTGCTATCGTAGAAGCTGTAGTTAATTACGCCATAGCTGTTGTTATCACCAAGCAAGCCACCCACATATCGATTTCCACTCACACTTCCTGTGGCGTAACTGTTGTTGATAATTCCGAATCTGGTGTAACCAATCAAGCCGCCCACAAATTGATCTCCACTCACACTTCCTGTGGCGTAACTGTTGCTGATGGTTCCCTCGTTTTCACTAACCAAACCGCCCATATAGGCAAATCCACTCACACTTCCTGTGGTGTAACTGTTGCTGATGGTTCCGTCGTTATAACCAACCAAGCCGCCCATATTTCTATACCCGGTCACACTTCCTGCGGCGTAACTGTTGCTGATGGTTCTGCTGTTATAACCAACCAAGCCGCCCGCAGTACTATCTCCTTCCACACTTCCTGTGGCGTAACTGTTGCTGATAGTTCCGAGGTTATAACCAACCAAGCCGCCTACGTATGTCCCACCTTTCACATCAATATCTTTCAGAATCATATTGGTCATAATCCCCCCAATTGCTCCGAACAACCCGATGTAATATCCTTGCTGATCAATCTTCAGATTTGTGATTGTATATCCATTGCCATTTATGTTCACCACAAACAAATGAACGATGTTTTGATTTGTTGTTCCTATCGGCTCCCAATTTGCATAACTGCTCAAATCAATATCCGTTGTCAACTCAAAATAAATATCCGCGTCTAAATGATTTCTAACTTCATTAAGCTGATCCGCTGTTGCGATCTGATAAGGATCGCTTGCTGTTCCTGTTCCTCCTGCGAAATCCGACGCTGCCGCAGAAGCTGTTCCTACAGCAGGTGCAATCACTCCTGATATTCCACCCATTACCATTAATATCACCAGGAAGATCGACAATCCTTTTTTATACACCCTATTCATTGCATTTCCTCCCTCATAACTTCTCAACTTCATATATCTCTCACAAATAATTCCGTTCTTCAAGCTTCATTGTGTCATTATTCATTGTGTTCACCCCACTATAAGCCTTTCTGCGCAAAAAAATAACTCCCCATTTGGGGAGGTAAGCGTAAATATTTATCGATATCTCAGAGAAGAATCCGGCTATTTTTAGAAATCTGCTCGTCTTGGAGCTTATCTGCCTGATAGTCTAAAGCAACTCACCCTATGAATTCTAGAATAATGTTCATTATTGTTGCCCAGTTAGTTACTCCGTTGTGCCAACAGCTTCAATAGAACCGTCACAGCCTCAGCTCTTGTAGCAGGGTCTTGAGGAGCGAATACGTTGTCCCCTTTTCCTTGTACCATACCGGCTTGTTTCACGAAATCCACACTGCCTTTCGCCCACGTCGGAATATCCTTATCGTCAGCGAAGCTGGTTGTCAGCTTGGCTCCGGTAGACTCACCCAGCGCTTTAGCAAGGATGACTGCCATCTCTGCGCGTGTGATTTCTGCATTCGGACGGAAACCGCCGTCCTCATATCCTGTTATAATACCTGCTTGCACCGCTTGCGCGATTGCTGTCTGCGCCCATGCTCCAATTTTTGCTGTATCTGTGAAGGTTAGATTCGCTCCTGTGCCTTGCGGCTTCAGCACATTCATCAGCATCACTGCGAATTCCGCACGGGTCACCGCACGATTCGGTTGGAACGTTCCGTCTAAGTAACCCTTGACCATTCCAATACTCAGCGCTTGCTTGATGCTTGCTTCCGCCCAGTGTCCAGCGAAATCACTTAAGTTTATTTCCGTAGAAATATCTGTTTCCGCCTCCATTGCAGGTAATCCTGTCACTTCGTCTACAATGAGTACTGCATATTTTCCCAAATGATTAACTCCTATAATGATGTGATTCCCTTCGATCTTGCCACCTGTTACTTCAACCCATACTTTTTTCAATTCGTCATAGAAGAATACCGCTGCCTTTTGGGTGCTTTTCACAAGGCTTGAATCAAACGTGAAGTTCATGGTAACCGGTTTACTGAAGTCCTCCGCAAAGTTTTTTGCAATCTCGTATACGGGGCTGAGTAGGAGCTCGTTATTCAGGAAAAGCTTTTGTGGCTCTAGCACCTTATCGATCGATAATATCAGTTCTTTGGCTACTGCTCCTGCGGGAATAGAGATCTTGACGGCATCCTCGAAGCTAACTTCGCCCGCTTGGTTTACGGGAAGTGTTAATGTACCATTCGTGCTGGTAACGATGTTGTTTGTCGGTGTTGTCGAACTACCGCCAGTGATAATAAGCTGTGTTGTTGGGAAAACGGCAGTCACAACACCCGAATTTGCTATGTTCGTCGTTGTTGCTCCAACTACACTGAAGAAATTAGCAGGCACTCCCGTTAATGTATATCCTGCCTTTGGGGTGATGGTAATCGTTGCAGTGTAGGCTGTTCCTTGGGCAAATAGTGTCGTCGTTGGCGACCAGCTAAGTGTTGCTGTGTATTCTGCTGAATACGTTACGGTAGTTACCGGCGTTGACCCTGTTACTGGCGCTGTCACTCCAGCTATTCCCGCTATAGAAATGGGGACAGTTGTCACAGGTACCTCTATCACAGGTAGTGCTGCCGTTGTCGGGAATACGGCGGTCACAACGCCCGAATCCGCTGCATTCGTCGTTGTTGCTCCGGCTACGGTGAAGAAGTTTGCAGGCATTCCCGTTAAGGTGTACCCTGCTTTGGAGGTGATTGCAATTGTCGCGGTGTAAGCTGTTTCCGGGGCAAATATTGTTGTCGCTGGCGACCAGCTAACCGTTGCGGTGTATTCTGACGAATACGTTATAGCAGTTACTGGCGTTGCCCCGGTTATTGGAACGGTTACTCCAGCTATCGCTGCCGTCGTGATAGGTATCGCTGCCGTCGCTGGGAATTCTGCAGTTACAATCCCTGAACCAACCGCATTCTTTGTGGTTGTTGCTCCATCTACATTGAAGAAGTTTGCTGGCACTCCTGTTAAGGTATATCCTGGCTTTGGTGTCAGGGTAATCGTTGCCGTGTAGATTTCTTCTCCTTCAAAGATTCCATCTTCAGGGAACCATTCTATCTTTGCTGTGTATTCTGCTGAATACGTTACGGCAGTTACTGGCGTCGCCCCTGTTATCGGCGCTGTCACTCCAGCGATGGTTCCTGATGAGATAGGTAGGATCGTAATATCCTGGACATCCACACTCCGAATGTGTTCAGCAAGCGCCGGTTGAACAGCCCCCTTTACTCGTAAATAAATCTCATCGCCTACTCCGACAACAATGTTGTCCACGCTTGTGTCCACTATCGGCATGTACGAGCCTGTGTTGACTTTATACTCCATCTCACTCGACACACCGGTTAACTTCGTTGTTCCCGCATTTGTTCCTGGTGTCAAGGCTATATACGCCCATAACTCAGGATAATGATCTGGAATAATATACCAATATTTATTAAAATCCCAATCCCTAAATGTGTCTGGATTATGCATCTCTTCGGTTGTTTTACCTGTACCATACTCGTTATTCGTCTGTCCTGTTGTGCTACTATTGTAGAAGCTGTGGATGATATTTCTGCCATTAGCGAAGTTATTGACACCAACCAGACCACCTACATTATAAGGTCCTACCAATTTCCCTATGGCGTAAGTGTTGCTGATGGTTCCACTGTTATAACCAATCAGACCACCCAGACCATACTGTCCTTCCACTTTTCCTATGGCGTAACTGTTGCTGATGGTTCCCTCGAAGTTTTGACCTACCAAGCCGCCCACATAAGAATATCCATTTATACTTCCTGTGGCGTAACTGTTGCTGATGGTTGACTCCCCTAAGCTAAACCCAACCAAGCCTCCCACGCCGTTAACTCCAGTCACACTCACACTTCCGGTGGTGTAACTATTGCTGATGGTTCCGACGTTAGATCCCACCAAGCCGCCAACAAAATTTTTACCTATTATAACAATATTCCCCAAAATTATATTGGTAATAATCCCACCATTTGCTCTGAACAATCCGATAGAATCTTCTTGTTTATCAATCATCAGATTTGTGATTTTAAATCCATTGCCATCCATGTTCCCATAGAAATAAGCATTGATGTCATATGATCCTATAGGCTCCCAATTTTCATAACTACTCAAATCAATATCTGCTGTCAATTTATAATACGCGCCTAAATGATTCCTAACCTCATTAAGCTGGTCAGCCGTTGCGATCTGATAAGGATCGCTTGCTGAACCATCTCCTCCAGCGAAGCTTACCGCAGCATGCGCCGTTCCGCCGCTAGGTACAATAACTCCCGAGATTCCACCCAATACCATTAACAATACCAGGAAGATCGACAATCCTTTTCTATACGCCCTATCCATTGCATTTCCTCCTCTATAACCGCTTAACCTCTAATGAATTTTACAAGAAAATCTGTACTCCATGCTAAAATGTGTCATTTCTCATTGCATTCACCCTACTATAAACCTTTCTGCGCAAAAAAGTACCTCCCCATTTGGGGAGGTACGCGTAATTATTTATCGATTTCTCAGAGAAATCGATAAATTTCTAGAAATCTGCTCGTCTTAGAGCGTATCTGCCTGACGATTCATTACTTCTCAACCTATCTATTCTCGGTTATTGTCCACCATTGTTCCTCTATTAGTTACTCTGTTGTGCCAATAATTTCAAAAGTACCGTAACCGCCTCAGCTCTTGTAGCAGAGTCTTGCGGGGCGAACTCGTTATCCCCTTTTCCTTGTACTATTCCGGATTGTTTCACGAAATCCACGCTGGATTTCGCCCATGTCGGAATATCCTTGTCATCGGCGAAGCTGGTGGTCAGCTTGGCTCCGGTAGACTCACCCAGCGCTTTAGCAAGGATGACTGCCATCTCTGCGCGTGTGATTTCTGCATTCGGACGGAAACCGCCGTCCTCATATCCTGTTATAATACCTGCTTGCACCGCTTGCGCGATTGCTGTCTGCGCCCATGCTCCAATTTTTGCTGTATCTGTGAAGGTTAGATTCGCTCCTGTGCCTTGCGGCTTCAGCACATTCATCAGCATCACTGCGAATTCCGCACGGGTCACCGCACGATTCGGTTGGAACGTTCCGTCTAAGTAACCCTTGACCATTCCAATACTCAGCGCTTGCTTGATGCTTGCTTCCGCCCAATGTCCAGCGAAATCACCCAAGTTAATTATCGTAGATGTGTCCGTTACTGGCTCACTTACAGGCAATCCCGTCACCACGTCTACACTGAGCACAGCATATTTCCCGAAATGATTCACTTCTACCATAATGTGATTCCCTTCGATCTTGCCACCTGCTACTTCAACCCATACTTTTTTCACTTCGTCATAATAGAATACCGCTGCCTTTTGATTACTTTTCACAAGAGTTGGATCAAAGGCAATGTTCAACGCAACCGGTTTACTGAAGTCCTCCGCAAAGTTTTTCGTAATCTCGTATACGGGGCTGAGTAGGAGCTCGTTATTCAGGAAAAGCTTTTGTGGCTCCAGCACCTTATCGATCGATAATATCAGTTCTTTGGCTACTGCTCCTGTGGGAATAGAGATCTTGACGGCATCCTCGAAGCTAACCTCGCCCGCTTGGTTTACCGGAAGTGTTAATGTACCATTCGTGCTGGAAACGATGATGTTGGTGGGTAGTGTGAAAGTACTGCCAGTGCTAAGTGGCTGTGTTGCCGGGAAAACAGCGGTCACAACACCCGAATCCGCTGCATTCGTTGTTGTTGCTCCAGCTACGGTGAAGAAATTAGCAGGCACTCCCGTTATGGTATATCCAGCCTTCGGGGTGATGGTTATCGTTGCGGTGTAGGCTGTTCCTCCTACAAATAATGTCGTCGTTGGCGACCAGCTAACCGTTGCATTGTACTCCGCCGAATACGTGACCGTAGTTACCGGCGTTGCCCCTGTTACTGGCGCTGTTACACCAGAAATCCCTGCGGTTGCGATGGGGATGGTTGTTACAGGCACTTCAGTGACTGGTACTTCCGTAACAGGTAGCGCTGCCGTTGCCGGGAATTCTGCGGTTACAACACCGGAATCCGCATCGTTCGTTGTCTTTGTTGCTCCGGCTACGGTAAAGAAATTTGCTGGCACTCCCGTTAAGGTATATCCTGCTTTCGGAGTGATAGCAATGGTCGCGGTGTAAGCTGTTTCTGGGGCAAATAGCGTCGTCGCTGGCGACCAACTTACCGTTGTGGTGTATTCTGAATACGTTATGTTAGTTACTGGCGTTGCCCCTGCTACTGGCGCTGTCACTCCAGCTATGGCTCCTGTTGGGATAGGTATCGCTGCCGTCGCCGGGAACTCTGCGGTTACAACACCGGAATCCGCATCATTCGTTGTCTGTATTGCTCCAGCTACAGTGAAGGAGTTTGCAGGCACACCTGTTAATGTATATCCTGCTTTGGGGGTGATTGTAATCTTGGCTGTATAGGCTACTTCTCCTGCAAAAATTGCATCTATTGGGGACCATTCTATCGATGCTGTATATGCTATATCCGCTATTGTCGTAACTGGCGTTGCCCCGGCTACCGGTGCAATCACTCCAGCTATGGCTCCAGTTGGGATAGGTATCGCTGCCGTTGCTGGGAATTCGGCGGTTACAACACCGGAATCCGCATCATTCGTCGTGGTTGCCCCGGCTACACTAAAGAAGTTTGCAGGCACTCCCGTTAAGGTATACCCAGCTATTGGAGTGATTGTAATTGTCGCGGTATAGGCTGTATCTGGGGCAAATAGCGTCGTCGCTGGCGACCAGCTAACCGTTACGGTGTATTCTGAATACGTTACGTTAGTTACTGGCGTTGCCCCGGCTACTGGCGCTGTCACTCCAGCTATGGCTCCTGTTGCAATTAATTTCATGATATCCCCGGCATCTACATTCAACATTTGTTCATTGGAAGCCGGCTGAGTTGTTGTTTCCTTTACTCGAATATAAATCCGATCCCCTACCTCGACAGCAATGTTGTCGATGCTTGTATCCACAATCGTCGTGTACGAGCCTGTGTTGACTTTATACTCCATCCCATTCATCACGCCGGTTAATTTCGTTGTTCCTGGAAGGGCTGTCCCAACCGTCAACACCGCTGTTTGTGGTGCTGCTGCCGGCTTAATATTTATTTTTTCGGCCGTGAATATTTTTGCGATTGAATTAGGTGATGCTACACGGACGTGGATCTCATCACCTGAATCCACAGTAATATTATCGACAGAACTACCCGTAATTGCCGTGTAATGGACACCGTCCATCGAATACTCCATACCATTCGAAATATTATTCAACTTCGTTGTTCCCACATTCGTTCCAGGTGTCAAGGCTATAAACGCCCATAATTGAGGATATTCATCTGGAATAATATACCAATCTGTACTGAAATCCCAATCACTAAATGTGGTTGGATCTTTCATTTCTGCGGTTGTTTTACCAGTGCCTTTATCTATATCCGACTGTGCTGTTGTGTCGCTATCATAGAAGCTGTTGTATATGGTTGTTGTTCCCTTTTTGGAACCCACCAAGCCACCTACATCATAAGTTCCAGTCACACTTCCGGTAGCGTAACTGTTGCGGATGGTTCCATCTGTGGCGTTAATACCAATCAAACCGCCCACAGAACTAGTTCCCCTCACAATTACTTTAGTGTAACTGTTGCTGATATTTCCGTAGTTAAAGCCAGCTAAGCCGCCCACAATTTCTCCATTCCAATAGTCACCTTCACTACCACTCACATTTCCGGTGGCGTAACTATTACTGATAGTTCCATTGTTACTTCCCACCAATCCGCCCACACCGTCACCTCCACTCACACTTCCGGTGGCGGAACTATTATTGATGGTTCCTTCGTTATATCCCACTAAGCCACCCACACCGACCCCGCCTTCCACCACAATATCTTCCAGAATTACATTGGAAATAACTCCAAAACTCACTCCGAACAATCCGAGATAAGCTCCTTCTTGGTTTTCAATCATCAAATTTGTGATTTTAAATCCATTGCCGTCCATGTTCCCAATGAACATTAAATAATAGCTGAGTGAGTAAAATGTTCCTATCGGCACCCAATTTGGATAACTACTCAAATCAATATTCGCCGTCAACTCAAAATAAAGACCCGCGTCTAAATGATTTCTAACTTCATTGAGCTGATCCGCTGTTGCAATCTGATACGGATCTCCTTTTGTACCCGTTCCTCCAGCGAAGCTTACCGCAGCATGCGCCGTTCCGCCGCTAGGTACAATAACTCCCGAGATTCCACCCAATACCATTAACAATACCAGGAAGATCGACAATCCTTTTCTATACGCCCTATCCATTGCATTTCCTCCTCCATCGCTACTCAACGTCATATAAATCTCACAAACAATTCCGATATTCGAGCAACTTTGTATCATTACTCATTGTGTTCAACCTACTATAAACCTTTCCGCGCAAAAAAGTACCTCCCCAAATGGGGAGGTACGCATAAATATTTATTAAACTAATATCTTTAATTCTTTGGCACGCTGCAGGGCTTGTACCCGATTGTTCGCTTCAAGCTTTCTATACACATTCCGAATATGGAACTTTACGGTTTCACCTGTAATATTCAAACTAGACGCAATTTCCTTATTCGTCAATCCACCCGCAATCAACAGTAGAACCTTCGTTTCCTGATCTGTCAGTATTTCTTTACGAGGCTGTTCCATGTGTAAGCTGTCTTGGCTCGTGACCTGCATAGCCTGCAGCAGTTGCTGTACATAACCAGAAGAAACAAGAGGCTCGTCTCCTAAGTGACTGCTTTGCTGCCTTTTCCCATAAGCCGATAGCAGTTCTACCATCACAGGGCCTTCATCTATAAAGCTGCGAATATACCCTTCTGGTTCGGCCAAATGCAGAACCTTCTCTAACTGAATTAGAGCAGTCTCCGTTTGACCCAGACGCTCTAGCGTTATACTTTGTAGAATGATTACCTGAATACGATCCCGCAGACGGTCTTCTTTGTCAAATAATGAATCCAACCGTTCCAATAGATGCAGTGCTTCGTCCAAGCAGTCAGATGCTACCAGTACTCTTGCAAAAGCTAGATATTCCGACACACGATTTAGCGAAACCTCATCGGTATGCGCCAGACCGCATCTTTGCGACCAATCTATAGCCTCTTGAAGCAACCCTTGCTGCAGAGATAGACAGGCTTGTTCCGCTTCGATTCTTAACATAAATAATTCATGATCAGGAGAGTCAATCTGCGACTTCAATTGGATCAGCAGCTCAGAGGCCTGAATTGTATTTCCTTTTGCTTGCTGAATCCGCGATGCACTAATGGCAATTTGTATCAGAATCCTCGCAAAAGGCCGCAAGTCCTTACGTCCAGCAACCATGGCCACATACGACTCCGCCTCTTCCAACCGATTCCATTCGTACAATAACTTGCTGTAGGAAGCACATAAGAATCCGAGAAAAGGATATTCCTGCTTGTTATGCCATACTGTGATCCATTTCAACAGGAATGCGTCCGCTGCATGAAGATCGTTGATATGTGTCAATAGATCGTCAAACGAATCATACCCTTGATAGCGATTGCGACCCACCGTTTGAAAGAAACTGCCTTCCGGCATATACTGTTCAACTAGCATGAAATAGTCTGACGTTCGTTCCAAATCTTTTTGAAGATAATAAGTGATCGCTTGAAAGAAGTAGATATTGCCCATAGCCTGCTTCCATTCCACATCTGTTACTTTCGTCTCCAATGCTTGAAAACGAATGGTCGCTTGCTCCACTCTTTGGAATGCTGCTTTCCATTCTCCCACGCCCAGTAAGACGGATATGTAAAACAGTTCGATCATGGGTTTCTCTGCAAAGGAGTTCTCCGGCAAAACCGAAACCCAACGGATCAACACTTCACTTTTCGTTTGCACTAATGTATGTAGATTTCTCTCAATCAACCGAACGGCATCAAACGCCTGTTTACCTTCTAAGTAATGTTCCACCGCTTCAATGTCCAGCCCTTGATTCTCCAACCCAATCGCCGCACGAACATGTACCTGCACCCAGCGGTCCGGGTCTGTTCTAAACAATTGCTGTTGTAGAAAATCGGACAGTAAATGATGATACCTATACCAGTTCCTATGATCATCTAGTGGGACAATAAATAAATTCATTTGCTCTAATCTTTCCAATTGGGCTTGAGCATTCAGTTGACCGGTTACAGCCTGGCATAAGGAAGAGTTCATGCGGCTTAAAATGGAAGTTTCCAATAAAAAAGCACGCGTCTGGTCCGATTGATGGCGAAACACTTCTTGCAGCAGATAATCGGAGATATGATGCTGATGACCGCTGAACTGCTGTATCGTCTCGGCAATATTATCACTTCGTCTTAAAGAGATCGCGGCCAGTTGCAAGCCACTGATCCAGCCTTCGGTTTGTTGGAACAGAATCGTCACTTGTTCTTTGGTTAATCCTAAATCGGTCGTTTCTCGAAAAAAAACAAGCCCTTCATCCAGCTGAAACCGCAAATCCTGCATCATGATTTGATGCAATTCACCTTTTGCCAATAGCCTCGCGGTCGGTATGGTTAGGTCCGTACGACTTGCAATATATAGATGAATATGAGGTGGCAAATGCTCAAGCAGATGGATCATAGATTGATGGATTGCGGGAAGTTCAATGACATGATAATCATCGAGAATAATCACCAGCTCGTGGGGGAAGCGATTCAACTCATTCAAGAGTTCTGTGATCGCAGGCTCCAAAGACGTTGAGGGCCCTAATTCAAGAAGAGAATGGACCGCCAAGCCAAAACCCGGCTCTCTCTCCCGAATGGAAGCTGTGACATAACCCCAGAACTGAATCCAATCATTATCCTGCTTATCTAGTGAAACCCATGCCACAAGACTATTATATTGTCTCACCCATTCACTTAAGGCGGTAGTTTTCCCGTATCCAGCCTGTGCTGAAACAAGCGTTAACTTGGCTTCCAACCCCTCATTCAGCTTACGAATCAGCCTCGGACGGGATACCAAAGATTTACGCACATGAGGGATGTGAAGTTTTGTACTTACGATCAATGAATACCCCTCCATATATAAGTTGAATTTATTACCTCTTCAAACTCATATTATATCAGATAAGGCAGCGTTAAAATATGGAAGAGATACCTAAACCGCTCCGTAAACCACTCCTAATCTCTCACTTTTCTACTCCACCAAAGGAGAGAATATGAAAATCAATTCCTATTCCTAAACTCACAGTTTTTTTCAAAATATCATTTGAAAGCTCAAAACCCATTTGAGCATAATCTGATCTCAAATAACAATTAATAATAACTTTGCTATATAATTCGTTCAAATCCCTGACTATTTCAGAACTCGTATTTAATTTTTGAAGTAAGCGGTTAAGGGCATTTTCCAGTTTATCATCTTCAGAAATTCGAGTTTCAAGCGACCAGATGTCATATGGCGCTATACCTGTTCTGCCTACTAACTGTCCCTTTTTAACTATTTTGGTTGGAAAAATGCCCAGCTTCTCACTTATATAATCAAAATTTAAACGTTCATCCGCTACAGTAAAAGTAAAACTCCCCTCCACTTTTCTTCCTCCTCTATACTGTCGAATCATTCCCAATTACCACCAATTCTATCATCCAGCTTGCGGTACTGGTATACTGAAAATCGGTCGAATTGAAAAAATCAAAGCATTCTCAAATAATGACTGTGGCCTTCCTATATTTAAGAATAACATTGGAGAAAGTTCTCCTGAGTGGAAAATGGCTTGTGCTAACATCGATCCCACATATAAATATAACCGCAAATAGAAGACTAAATAGGCCTGTGAACCACAGTCCCCGGGGGGACCCGCAGATTCACAGGCCGGATGCAGACTTTTATTGTTGAGAGCTGCTCTTCAGATAGGATGCTCTTTAGAGGTTTTGAATTTCCTGCTGATCCTCAACTGCCGGCTGCTGACACAAGAATAAACCGAAAAGATTATCAAAATACAGTCTTTTTATCCCGCTCATCAATCAGAATCTGTACTGACTCCTTAAACCGAATGGCATGAATAATCTCCCGCTCCCGCAGGAACTTGAGACTATCCTGCAGATCTACGTCATCCGTCATATCAATCAGCCACTGATATGTAGCCCGAGCCTTCTCCTCTGCGGCTATATCCTCATATAAGTCAGCCAGCGGATCGCCTTTAGCGGCGATATAGGTAGCGGTGAACGGAACCCCAGCGGCGTTGTTATAGAATAGTGCATGATCGCGCGTCGCATAGTTCGGACCGAGTCCAGCGGCCTCCAGCTGCTCAATCGTGGCGTCCTTGGTCAGTTTATAGATCATGGTTGCGATCATCTCAAGGTGGGCGAACTCCTCGGTTGAGATATCATTTAATACACCAATCACCTTGTCCGGTATACTATATCTCTGGTTCATATAGCGCAGCGCGGCTGCCAGCTCACCGTCTGCACCTCCATATTGCTCCATCAAATAACGTGCCATCCGGACATCACATTTGCTGACACGCACTGGATATTGCAGTTTTTTCTCATATATCCACATTCAGGAACTTCCCTCCTCATAAACTTAAGTGGTCAGCTATTATTCCCTCTTTCTTATACCTGCCAAGGCCAAGGGCTCTGGTTCCATTCCCATGGACATTTGGAATACGCCCGGCCAAAATTCTGCAGCGGTCCATACAACTCTTGGAACTGCTTCGCTAAGCGGGTGCGCTCCTGGGTTAGTTGGTTAAACTGTTGAATACTTCTTAAATCCTCTGGATGAGTATTCAGGTACAAATTAAGCTCAACTAGGGCGAAATCTAGAATCTGCAGCTGTTCCAGCATCTCATAATAACGGGGCTCGCAAGGGTTTGCCTCCATATCCTAGATCTCTCCTCTACATTTGGACTCATACGGACTGAATAGCGCCGGCCAGAGCGTACCCGCTCTCAAAGCTTCAGGTAAACTAAACTGCTGCAGATCAGGCGGCTGAAAAGTGATGAACTGATTAGGGGGTACAACAAACGTCTTGAACGGTACCGGCGGGCAGGGATCAAACGGCCCCCTGTACGGTGTGTACACACGTTCCTGTGAATTCAATGTTACATCCTCCTAGTGGTTCAAGATAACTGCTTCGGTAGCCGTTATTCTGAACATTATCCTTTATAACTAATTTATGACGGGTGCCCAAGGATTAAGACGGATAACGAAAAAAAACCTTACCTACAAGAGCAACATTCGCTCTCCTATGGTAAGGTTGATTCATGTTTAACCTAGTTGTATTCTTAATCCTCATCTGTCTCTGAAGGGTTATCTTCTACCCGGACAGGAGGTTCACGATGAATATTAATTCTCGTAATCCGTAGTCTTGTTGATTCCTCTACTTCAAAAATAACATTTCCAACAATAACTCGTTTTCCTTTAGCAGGGTTGCCCTCCAGCTCCTTGAACAGCCATCCACCGATGGAATCTACTTCCTCATCCTCAATAACTACACCGGTGATATTGTTGACATCCTCAATCAGCATACGGCCTTCCACGGAAATGTATTCACCATTACGTTCTACGCTGGGACGCTCATTCTCGAATTCATCATGTAAATCACCAACAATCTCTTCCATGATTTCTTCCACAGTCAAGAGCCCGGCTGTACCGCCATATTCATCCACTACAAGTGTAAGCTGAGCTTTGTTCTTCTGCATCAACCGCAACACATGACTAATCTCCATGGACTCCGGCACATTGAGGATAGGGCGAACGAGTGACGCAAGATCATTCTGCTGCTCAGGTAACGCAAATAGCAGGTCAGTAATATGAATAAAACCGATAATCCGGTCCTTATCCTCCAGCGCAACCGGATAACGAGAATGCTTCGTTTCGATGATGATATTCATGTTCTCTTCCAATGTAAGATTACTGTATAACACATCCATATCCGTACGCGGAAGCATGACTTCCCGAGCCAACAGATCGGAGAATTCAAAAATATTGTCCATGAGCTTCATTTCATCTTTGTCGATAACCCCACTCTTGGCGCTCTGATTCATCAAAATACGGATTTCTTCCTCAGAGTGAGCCGCTTCGGCTTCATTCGCCGGCTCGACACCTACCAGACGCAACAGTGCGTTCGCCGATGAGTTAAGTACCCAGATAAAAGGCATAAACACATTATAGAAGAACATCAGCGGTGCGGATAACACCAGCGCGGTGCCTTCAGTTTTTTGAATAGCCAGGGACTTCGGTGCAAGCTCACCCAGCACTATATGTAGAAAAGTAATAATCGAAAATCCGATAATAACAGATACAGTCGCAATCACTGTAGAGTCAGTGACCCCAAAATTGTACATTAGCGGTTCAACCAGCAGCTCCGAAATAGCTGGCTCACCTACCCAGCCCAGTCCAAGCGAAGCCAAGGTAATCCCAAACTGCGTAGCGGATAAATAAGAATCCAATCTTTTATTTACCTTTAATGCGTAACCGGCCATTTTGTTGCCTTCACTGACCAATTGTGTCAACCGAGACTGCCTGACCTTTACCAAGGAAAACTCCGCCGCCACAAAGATACCGTTCAATAACACGAGCACCAGAACCAGCAAAAGATTAAGCAGCAATCTTCCTACTTCAAATTCCGTATGCACTATAATAACGCCCCATTTCTACAGAGTGATCGCTTTTCTTGCTTTAAAATCAACATTCGGGTAATACATATCTGCCACTAAAAGATTAGGCCCACAACAGTTCGCTGCATCACAGTGACAATTCACCAACTGATTAAGTGGATGTTTAGTCTGCCACTCTACAAATATGTCATCCAGCTTGCGGCTTGCAATGTTCCCAAAAGCGGCAATATCGGCAAAATCTGTTACAAAAACATCCCCTGTAAACAGGTTTACGTTCACTCGATTCCGACCATCTGGATCATTGCGAAGCGTAACATTCTGCTCGGTCCGTAATCTGCGCAGCAGCAACTGATCCTCTTCCAAGGAACTACAGGCAAAGAAAGGCAGCGTTCCGAACAGCATCCACATTTCCGGATCACGGTTATCCAGCAGTTCATGAATGGCGGCAGCCATTTCCGGCAGCGAGAGCACCGGCAGTGCCGAAGCAAAGCTGGTAGCATACATCGGATGTACCTCATGCCGTTTGGCTCCCATGTTACGAATCAGCTGGTGAATCTCCGGCAGCTTGGTATGCGTACGATAGTTAATCATGGTTTCGGCAGAAATGAACATTCCATCGCCGCTTAAGCGACGAGAATTCTCGATCATGGTGTCATACAATCGGTATGCCGCTGCTTTAGAAACGGGATGCCCGCTGTTGGCAAAGCCCACCTCATGAAAATCGTCCCCGTTCACATAATTAAATGAGATATGCATAACGTCCAGATAGGGAAGCAGCAACTCATAGCGAGAATATGGCATCGTCAAATTGGAATTAATCTGTGATTTCACACCGCGCTCCTTGGCGTATTTTAACAGTGGTACTATCGTATTCTTCACGGTTTCAGCCCGGAACATCGGCTCTCCGCCTGTGATACTAATCGTCTGAAGATGCTCCACTTCCTCCAAGCGGTCAAGCATTTGCTTAAGTGGCAGCATCTCTCCTTCTTTAGCAGTCAGAGCATCCCCTACAGCACAGTGCTCACACCGCATATTACATAAATTTGTAACTGTCATCTCCACACTTGTCAGTACATGTCTCCCCTGCTGGCGGAGAGAAGTAATCGGATCCCATGGATCGTAGCTTGGCGACAGCTCCTTTATTGATGATGATCTAAATACATTCATTAGTGATTACTCCTTCAAAGCTTATTCCTTATTATTAACCCAAAATAGTCCCGAACGAACGCTGACTTACCCTATATCATACCACGTCAAGCCAAAAAACTGCATTTCTATGTGTTCAGGACAAGTCTGATTCATATTTCTGCAAAAACAGAAAACAGCGGGAATGAAATCAGGTCCCGCAAAAATAGCGAATTACCCTGATTGTCTCTCCACGCTGCATGCTCAATACTGATTTTCATGATGGATTCCGAACAGGCTCGCCTTGATCTGCTACATCAACGATGACAACGGAGAGCGCCTTGCCCAGATCCGTCTCGAACGGAACAACATCCTCTCCTTCAACACCTTTAAAAATACGCACCACTGGTCGGTGTGGTGTACTTGGATCTATCTTGACCACAACCCCGCTCTCTCCAGTACTGAGAGTTACGGTTAAACCTAATGGATAGATCGCTACGCGATCTCGAAATAATTCAAGCTGCTTTTGCTCATAAAGCGTTCCGGAACCTACATAAAGCGCCTCGACGGCCTGGTGTGGCAGCATCGCTTTTTTGTAAATACGGTTCGAGGTCATAGCGTCATAAGAGTCCGCCACTCCAAGCCACTTGGCATATTCATGAATTTGCGGCCCGGTCAGGCCGCGTGGATAGCCGGAGCCGTCAATACGCTCATGATGCTGCAATGCGCAATGTGCAGCAAGCAGCGGGATATTGGGTTCCTCTTTGAGAATCCGGTAGCCGATCTCCGTATGAGCCTGCATATGACGAAATTCCTCTTCGCTGAGCATACCCGGCTTCTGTACAATTTTGATTGGAATCTGTGTTTTACCAATATCATGCAGCAGAGCACCCAAACCTATGACTCTGAGTTCCTCTTTGCTGTAGCCATGAGCTATTGCCAGCACAAGTGTATACAGACATACATTTAGTGAATGAACATACAGATAGTTGTCCGTCGTATGCATATCAAGCAGCATAATCATCGGGTCTTCCTGTAAAGACATATCATCCAATATATTGTCCATAAGCTTGGAGAACTTTTTGTCCAGATGATAAAAACCCTTAGTAATGCCGGAAGCACCAGACATTTGCTGAAACTGGTTTCTGATCACCTTAAGCGCTTGGTTGCGCGTCTCGTCCTGCAGCATTCCTGAAATAATAACATCTTCCGTGAACGAATCCTCAATGTAGATGTAGCCAATATCGAGCTTAGTCAAACGCTTAATCAGCGGATCACTCAGTTCCACACCATCTGCTAGCAGAATCAGGCCTTCATCATTATATATTTTTTTACCCAGCTTCATTCCCGCCTGAAGCCGATTCACGGATACTAATCGCACCTTGGCTCACTCCTGCCTTTAACGGTAAATTGCTATTCTGTTGTAAAATCCTGGGTTACACACTTTGTCTATACCGTTACCTCAAGAGAACAGGCAAGCTCTCCTCAAGAACAACTCTGATTCCGTACAGTTATCACTAAAGATATTAACGCATAACCAACAGCCAGAATAGTGCCGCTAGAATAAATCGATAAATTGCGAAATGGGTCAGTCTGATTTTTTGAATCCATTTCATAAATAAAATCACCACAATATAGGCTACTACAAAAGATACCAGAAATCCAATTACAAAGTATGTAATGGTCTCACTCGTGAAGTAACGATAGGAATCCAACAGCTCATAACCCGAAGCAGCACACATAATCGGAATCGCGATGAGAAAGGAAAAATCCGCTGAAGCCTTATAGCTGACTCCGCTCAGCATCCCGCCTGAGATTGTAGATCCTGAACGTGAGAATCCAGGCCATAGCACTGAAATAATCTGATAAAAGCCAATGGCCAGCGCCTGCCCATAGGATAAATCATCAAGCTCATGCGCAGTGACACGAATCTTGCGTTTGTTTACCCATTCAGCAATGATCATTAATATCCCGCCGGCAACAAGAGCCCAAAGTACCGTAGTAGCTCCAAAAAGACTTTTAATAAAATCACGAGCGAAGAAGGCTACCAGAAGTGCCGGGGCGATACCGAGAATTACATGGATCAGATTCAAGCGGGAAGTCGGCATTACACCACCTCTGATCTGACGTTTTCGCCCAATACCGAGTAAATTGAGTATACGCTGACGGTAAACAAGAGCAATGGCTAGAATCGCACCCAGCTGAATTACAATTTCGTAAGTCTTCATTATCGGTGTCTGATCCGAAAAACCTAAGAGTTGGGCCGTTAAAATCATATGTCCTGTGGAAGAAACCGGGATAAACTCGGTGATGCCTTCAACAATCGCCAGAATTATTGCTGTAATAGTGTCCATAAAATCCTCCTGATCTGTGGGAATTAAAATATACAAGCTGATTCTCAAGTGTACTTTACTTAGTAGCGTGGTCACTCTGCTTATGGGGACTTATTCTCCCAGCGGGTAATCACACATTCGTCTAGACTTCCGGGACGTTGCAGTTCCATCTGCAGCAGATCGCGCAGGAAATGGGGCAACAGAAACAGTGCATCCTTTCCATTCATAATGGTCTCATATCCAGCACCAAAAGTGAACATGTCTAGCGTCCCGACATTATACTCGCGATTGTCATCCAGAAGCTCTCCTTCGACAAAAACTGCAATACCGCTATCATACGGCATTTTTAAGGGATCGTACAATATTTTTATGCCATCTACTGCCAAACTGCCCAGCTGATGACCTCGAAAACCATATCCGTAAATCGCCTTATTGCTAAATTCTTCGGTAAGGCTTTGTTCCAGCGCTGTACGAATATCTCGTCCCGCCAGCTTTACTACACAGGAGTTAATCGGCGAAGGACATAGAGCATGCAGCATTCCCTTAGTGATCTCACCCTCTGGCAACGAGCCTAATAACTGACCTGTATTCACTAGAGACAGCGTGCTTCCTGTAAAGCGGCGTACTGCCTGAGCCAACAAATTGCCAAAGGGGGATTCTCCTTGGTAGTTAATCGGCAGCTCTCGGTCAGTTATTGCAACTGTCTCCCGCAGTACTTCACGGGCATGCTCCAGATGAACACCAACAGCAGGACCAATGATCTCTTCGGAAAGCGTGGGATCAACCGAAATACATTCACCTGTCACCAGCTTAAAGCCCGTCTTGTCTCCTTGGCGTTCAAAAACAAGTCGGCCAACATAACGACCAAATTTCCCCGCACCACATACAGCTGTACCGTTAATCATTAACGGTTCCTCCAGCATATGATGGGTATGACCACCAAGTATAGCATGTACCCCGTCCAGTCTCTCAGCCAGCAATTGGTCTGCTGGAAGCCCCAGATGAGATAAAATAATCAGAACGTCTACCTGCGGAGCCAGAAGAAGGCACTGTTCGCGGAGCGCAGTCTCAGGGTCCAAGGCATCCCATCCCATAAGTGAATAGAACGCTGTGAATGCTACTGTGGCTCCAGTCACTCCTATTCGAAGTCCATCCTTCTCCAGGATGGCATGACGTTTCATCCAAGACGGTGGTTCTCCTGTTGAACTCTCCACAAAATTACAACAAACTACAGGGCATTGCAGACCCGTGAAGATAGCACTTAGTATCTCCGGAGTGAAGGTTAGTCCTTCGTTATTCCCGATAGTGACGGCATCATATCCTGTCAGGTTCATCACATCGATATTTGCCTGACCCATGGTTCCTTCTGTCTCCACTGCAGCTCGATCCATATGGTCACCCACATCCAGCAGCAGCAAGGGTTCTACTCCCGCCACAGCCTTCTGCGCGGCAATCACTGCTGCCACTGGACTCATCATTTCAAAATGGCTATGTATATCATTGGTATGAAGTATGGTTAATCTTTGCGGCACGGGCATCATAGCAACATCCCTCCCACCAGTAAGGCCACTCATTATTGAAGCAGCTGGCACGTGATCTTATAATGCCTAGCATAACATTTCCAAGCTTAATATGGTATATTGGAATCATTATTAAAATAATTAAGAGGTGAATAAGTATGCAAATTACAATCCGTCTATTCGCTGGGTTAGCTGAAATTATGGGTTCCTCATCACTGTCGTTTGATGTTGTGGAGGATAATCTAACTGCGGGTAAATTAAAGGAACTTCTCTCAGTCTCCTATCCGGATGCTGCCCCCCAAATTGCGGTTTCTTTGGTTGCTATTGACCGGGAATACGCCCCAGATGATTCACCCATCTCCGCAGCTGCAGAAGTTGCGCTTATTCCTCCCGTTTCCGGGGGCGAAACCGGTTCTGTAACTGAGAGTACACCCGATGGTCTTTACACGATTACGGATCAGCCTTTGGTCGCTGAGAAGCTTCTGGATAAAGTATTAGATGCTGATCACGGAGCCTCGCTGATATTTGTTGGAACGACACGTGAGATGACGGAAGGACGGCGAACTACCGCGCTCTTTTATGAAGCTTATATTCCTATGGCCCTGAGCAAGCTTCAGGAGATTGGCAACGAAGTTCAGAAGAAGTGTAACGCTCATTGCGCAATTTCTCATCGCATAGGTTATGTAGGTCTAAAGGAAGCCAGCGTTATCATTGCCGTATCTGCTGCTCATCGTGAACTTTGTTATGAAGCCAGTCGGTTGGCGATTGAAATGCTGAAGCAAGCCGTTCCCGTTTGGAAAAAAGACATCAATGAATCAGGGCAACAATGGTTGGGCTCTGATCCGTTGGCTGCTGCTTTCGAAAATATATCATCTGCGACTCTTTGACCATTGAATAATCCCAGCTTTGTTGCTATGCTGAAAAAAATCGATAGTTAAGGTGGCATAGGCATTGAGAGTTCACGTCACGGATCTAAAACCCGGTCATTTCTTGGGAGAAGATACCTTTAGCTCCAGAGGACTTCACGTATTACCTAAAGGTACAAAGCTTCGGATAGAAGAAATCGCCAAGTTGATGCAACACAGCGTAGACTATGTTGATATTGAGGTAGTAACCGAAGAGCCTGCCCCTAAAAGCAGAGCCTCTATTATTAAAGCCGTGACCGGAAATTTTGACAATATGATTGACGGTTTCGAATCTGTATATATGGAGGCGTTGACTCAAGGACGCTTTAATCAATCGCTTGTTGATGATGTACTTCAGCCCTCGCTGCAATCACTGGACAAACATAAAGATGTCGTCTCTTTGCTGCTGCTGCTTGACCGTGAAGATGATTATACCTATAATCACTCCTTGCAGGTAGGCATGCTTTCTTACTATATAGCAACTTGGCTCGGATATTCTAAACGGGAATGCTACGAAATTGGCCGAGCCGGGTATCTGATAGACATAGGTAAATGCCGAATTTCACCCGCTCTACTCAACAAGCCTGGAAAGTTAACTTCACTAGAATTCGAGGAAGTTAAACTCCACACTACATACGGTTACGAGATTATCCGCAATTCCATGGATGACAAACATACGGCTCTAGTTGCCCTTCAACACCATGAACGTGAAGATGGTTCCGGCTACCCCGGTAATCTGACTGCATCCGAGATTCACCCTTACGCCCAAATCGCTGCTGTAGCTGATATTTACAGTGCTATGACGACACCAAGGGTTTATCAGTCCAAGCAGGAGCTGATTTCAGTTCTACGTGAAATCCACAATCTCAGCTTCGGCAAGCTTAACCCAAAGACAGTACAAGCCTTTATCCAGCATTTAATGCCCAACTTCATCGGCAAACGCGTATTACTGAGCACCGGAGACATGGGTGTAATTGTTCTAAACAACCCCATTGATGTGTTCCGCCCACTAGTGCAGAGCGGTGGGAAGTTCCTCGACCTGTCCCGTGACCGAAATATTGCTGTGGTGGAGATTTATATGGAATAACCCTTTTCGAACCCTCCCAAACCCTCCCTTCCAAGGGAGGGCTCCAAGGGCTCCGCCCTCTGGACACCTGGAAGCTTGGCGGAACATCACGGCGATTGTGGACGAATGGGACTACGGATCGTCAGCCCGCCTTGAGCCTCCCTGCTTTGCTGCGCAAAGGGCGGGTGGCTCAAAGCTTTACTTCAACAATCAAATAATCATTAAACAAGGGTAACCCACAGTCATTAAATCACATGGCTGTTAGGTTACCCTTTTTCCTAGAGGGATACTCTGGCTTTATCGTTTACAGCTCCTCGCCATTGCTGGCGATAACCTTTTTATACCACTCAAAAGAATCCTTCTTGGAACGCGCCAGCGTCCCGTTGCCGTCATCATCCAGATCGACATAGATAAACCCGTAACGTTTGGACATTTCGGAGGTGGACATGCTTACCAGGTCGATGGGTCCCCAGCTTGTGTAGCCAATTAGTTCGACCCCATCCATGATGGCCTCTTTCATCTGTATAATATGTTGGCGATGATAGTCAATCCGGTAAGAGTCATGAATGGAACCATCCGCTTCGACTTTGTCATACGCACCCAGACCATTTTCTACGATAAACAGCGGTTTGCGGTAACGATCATACATGGTATTCAGCATAATGCGCAGACCGATCGGATCAATCTGCCAGCCCCATTCGGATGCTTTCAGGTATGGATTCTTAACTCCACCAAACAGGTTGCCTTGAGCGCGCTCCCCCTCTGGGTTTGTGGACACCGTTAAAGTCATGTAATAGCTGAAGGCCACATAATCAACTGTATTCTTGCGTAAAATCTCATCGTCGCCTGACTCTTTTTGAATGACGATATCATGCTCAGCAAAATAACGCTCCATATATCTTGGATATTCACCACGGGAATGCACATCTGTAAAATACAGATTCAGCTGGTTCTCGTATTGATTCAGCCGCACATCCTCGGGATTGCAGGTATTCGCATAACTTTCCATTCGGGCCAGCATACATCCCATTTGTGAACCTGGAATGATCTCATGAACCAGTTTAGTCGCCAAGGCGCTAGCCACAAATTGATGGTGCAAGGCCTGATAGATCGTCTGCAGTTTGTTCTCAGCACGGTCAATCACAACGCCGCCCCCGGTAAACGGACTAAGCGTCATCATGTTAATTTCGTTAAAGGTGATCCAGTATTTCACTTTATCTTTATAGCGCGTGAAGACGGTCTCTGCATAGGTGGTAAAGTATTCAACCACTTTACGGCTGGCCCAGCCGTTGTATTTCTGCGTCAAGCCTAGCGGAGTCTCATAATGAGCCAGCGTCACCAGCGGTTCTATTCCGTATTTATGCAATTCGTCAAAGACATCATCATAGAATTGCAATCCAGCTTCATTCGGCTCAACATCATCACCATTCGGGAAAATACGGGCCCAGTTAATGGACAGGCGGAATACTTTAAAGCCCATTTCGGCAAACAAGGCAATATCCTCTTTATAGCGGTGGTAGAAATCGATACCTTCACGTTTTGGAAAACGGGCCTCGAACTCTCCCGACAGTATTTGCTCAATCCGCTCCGAACTGATTTCAATCGTGTGGTCGTTAGTCCGTTCTGCCTTTGGTATATAAGCAACCATATCTGCACTGGACAACCCCTTGCCGTCAGCATCGAACGCGCCCTCTAATTGATTGGCTGCCGTGGCGCCTCCCCATAAGAAATCGGTTGGAAAACCTTTATTGCTCTTATTCATACTGTTGCTCATGCTATGGTGTGCTCCTTTTTTAATGTTATTGATGTATCCAAGTATAAGTTGAACTTAAGATTTTTCTGAATCGGCTTTAATCGTAACTGCGGTGAATGTTTGGAGTTTCGGCCGCTGTTGTCTCCGGATTTCTTGATTTATTCCGCTGTTTGCGGATGAAATCCAGAGACAAAGGCGGTCGCTATCGCTCCTACAGGTCCAAAATTCCCCTCCGCTACTTTTGCCTTTTCCTAAGTTTTGTTCAACTGATATAGTTATCTAGACCACCACTGTTAATAGGTATTCCCCATTTTCCACATTCACCTCAGCACTTTTAAGGACATCCAAATAATTAGCTGAATTGGTTACTATAATAGGCGTAGCCGTTACGAAGCCTGCTGCCCTGATCGCTTCTACATCAAATTCCAGCAGCAACTGTCCTTGCTTCACCTTATCTCCTTCTTTTACCCGTTTCTCGAAGAACTTACCCTTTAGCTTCACAGTATTGACGCCAACGTGGATTAAGAGTTCAGCCCCTTCATCGGAAGTGATGCCGATTGCATGTCCTGTTGGAAAGATCGTCGTAATAGTTCCGTTTACGGGTGAAGTCAATCTGCCGGAGGAGGGTTCAATCACAATCCCTTTACCCATTGCCCCTGAGGCAAAGGCTTCATCTGGCAAAGACTCTAGCGATTGAAGGATGCCCGACAAAGGGCTAACAATTACTTCTTTTTCAATTAAACTGTTTGCTGTATAAGTTGGAACTTCAGGGGTTTGCTCTGGACTGGCAACAGTCGGATCATCAAAACCCAAGATAAATACGAGCAGAAGTGCAAGTACAAAAGCCACGACTAAACCGACCACAACCCACACAAATCCGGTTCCAAAATACGTCGGCAAGGCCAGCAGACCTGGCAGGGAGAACGCTAAAGCTCTTGCTCCGCCAACAGCTATAATAGCGCCCCCTATTGCACCGGAAACACAGGCATAGATAAATGGTTTTTTCAATTTAAGCGTAACTCCATAGATCGTTGGCTCTGTGATACCAAATACCGCAGCCAGGGTTGATGAACCTGCTAAAGCTTTCATCTGCGGATTTTTTGATTTCAAGAACACTCCGAATACTGCACCTGCTTGAGCAAGAACTGCTGCGGACAAGATAGGCAGCATCGTATCGTAGCCCAGACTGGCTATATTGCTCAGCATGATTGGGACAAAACCCCAATGAACGCCAAAGATTACAAAGACCTGCCAGAATGCTCCTGCGATTGCACCCGCCACCAGCGGACTAAGATTATATAACCAGGTGTAGCCTGAGGCCAAACCGTCACTAATCAGGGAACCTACAGGTCCAAAGGCCAGAAATGTCAAAGGAATGACGATCAGCAACGCGAACATTGGCACAAGTATATTTCTAACTGATTCATGAATAAAGGAACGAAACCATTTCTCAATATAAGATTGCACCCAAACCGCCAGGATGATCGGGATTACACTAGAGGAATAATTCACAAGAATAATAGGTATCCCGAGAAAGCCCAATGAATCTGTACTGCCGACTGCGGCAATAATCGACGGATAGATTAACGCCCCTGCCACCGCAACGGATACAAATTGATTAGTCTGGAATTTCCGGGCCGCTGTAATCGCCAAAAGAACAGGCAGAAAGTAGAATACACTGTCTGATGCCGCATTTAGGATCAGATAAGTTCCGCTAGTCCCTGCAATCCAATCGAGAGACAGGCACAAAGCTAACAATCCTTTAAGTACCCCTGCACCGGCTAATGCACCGAGGATTGGCGAAAATATGCTGGAAATAATATCAACCGCTTTGCCCAAAAAGTTAGTACTATCCGAAGCATCTGCTTTAGTGTTGTCATTCTCAGCATCCTGCAAGTTGGTTTCTTTCATAATTTGGTCAAATACTTGAGCTACATTATTTCCGATAACGACCTGAAACTGCCCGCTGTTTTCTACGACAGTTATTACCCCAGGGGTCTTCTCTAATGCTGTCTTATTGGCCTTGCTGGTATCTTTTAATTTGAATCTTAAGCGGGTCGCACAGTGAAATACTGATTTAACATTGCCTTCACCACCAACCAGCGAGATGATTTCCTTCGATAGTTCTTTGCTGCTCATATTTTTGTCTCTCCTCTACATTCATTTGAAGCTGTGAATAGGTTACAGCAGTTATAAGATGCGCTAGCATTCAACTTTACTGCCTTATATTTCAAGAAAAACCTGAACTCACGGTAAAATGAACGTCAAGAAACGTCGATTTTGCCATCAGTTCAGGTTTTGCCTGCCTTACCAGTAACACCCTGTGGATTGATGATAATATGCTGTTATATGGAGTTGCGTTCGGTCACCCGCTGGAT
>LIDZ01014338.1_pt5 | contig 26687 bp, 20 predicted proteins | sample 644651 | NCBI WGS metagenome assembly LIDZ01 (sample SAMN03856242, study PRJNA289617) | food metagenome | isolation source: wine grapes on drying loft during traditional withering process | host: Vitis vinifera cv. Corvina | place: Italy: Gargagnago di S. Ambrogio di Valpolicella | collected 2014-01 | reverse complement strand
GGAGAAGGTACAACATAACAGTTAAAAAGTGTAAGTTCTTCACTAGCGCCTGCACCTGCCGCAATTCGTCCCCCTGGTACCAGCTTCCAGTCATCGAGAATAGAACGGAATTTGCCTGTCCACTCTTTTTGAAGCTCTGGGGTCTTCTCAACAGAAGCCATTGCTCCAGCCAGCCGGTCCCACATTTCTTCAGGCGTTTTCTCTATATTAAGCGTCAGCTTTTCTACATCCGATTGTACATGTTCACCGCTGCGTGTCTTTACCGTTACAATACGGCCGCTGCGTTCGACGATTTCGCCAACTTCCTTCGTGGGAAACTTCGGATCATCCTTTGTCAGCACAAGCACAACATCGCCTACCTTGGCATTGTTGCTGTCTGCATCCTTCCAAGCATAACGATCCAAAAATATTTTCTCACTCAGCCCTTCCAAGTGTTGTTTGCGTTCGACTGTACTCAATAAAAAAACCTCCCGCTCATGTGATTATGTTACTTCCGATTCATCGTTATGGGCTTACTTTTGGTACCCATAAGAAGAAACGACTTCGCCATCCATTTTCATGGGTGGCACCCGTTTCTCGGAAAAATATAAAGATAAAAAACATCGTGAAACTTATTATTTCTTATATTTCAACATAAACTTCCTGCACTAAGCTTTAGCCTCTAAGAAGGTACTCAGGAAGTTCATCTTGTCAATATCAAATAACCACTAATCGCTCAATTTAAGCATAATTTCAAGCATTTGTCACAATATATTGTGTGCGTCAGCTTTTAAACTATACCACATATTGTATCACAGGTCGTTTTCGAAAAAAGAGCCCTTCGACCGATATTTCAGCAAAAGATCTCCTTATCCTCCCTTTTGCTCACTTTTTTCTAGGCATTCTAGAAAAATATCAGGTTATGAAATCTCTTTTTTTCGCGCATACTACTCCTACGTTTTATTATATGATTCAGCGCCGAAGGAGGCTGCTTTTATGACGCAATTTTCCCGCAATTCCCTGCCGCTTCAAGGTAGTAAGCCCGCACCATTGCTGCCTGTTCCGCTTTCCTTTGACCGAAACTGGCTGCAGGATTTGGAGAGTAGACTCGACAAGGGGGGGCCATGGGGAGACTGGAGATTGTCACGGCTTGCCGTACAAGGGGAGGAAACAGGTCTGATCACCAGCTTCGACGAGCTGCAGTGTATGAAGCATTTATCCGGACTGTCTCCGCTCCCTCACCAGCTCGATACCGCTCATAAAGTACTCTTTCAAATGTCCGGCCGGGCGATTCTCGCCGATGAAGTTGGACTTGGCAAGACGATCGAAGCAGGACTTGTGCTCAAAGAATATCTGGTGCGCGGACTGGTCTCCAAGGTGTTGATTCTGGTTCCTGCCTCGCTAGTCTTGCAATGGGTGCGGGAGCTGAATGCTAAATTTGGAATTTCAGCCGTTGCCCAAAAGAAATCCTATTCCTGGGGCAGCGACATTGTCGTCGCCTCCATGGATACCGCCAAACGTGATCCACATAAAGAAGTTTTGCTGGAGAATGAATATGACATGCTGATCATCGATGAGGCCCACAAACTAAAGAATAAGAAATCTACCAATTATCTGTTCGTACAGCAATTGCGCAAAAAATACTGCCTGCTGCTTACCGCTACACCCGTCCAGAATAACTTAAGCGAGCTGTTCAATTTAATCACCATACTGAAGCCTGGACAGCTTGGAAATCAGGGGGATTTTGCCACTAATTTCGTGGTTGATAAACGCCAGCCCAAGAACGAAGTCCAGCTCAGAGGCGAGCTTTCCAAGGTTATGATCCGCAATCGGCGTGGCGAAGGTCCAGTCAATTTCACCAAACGTAAGGTCCGCAATATCCCACTGACACTCTCCAACGAGGAGAAGGTATTATATGACGGAGTTACTGCTTTTGTCAAAGACCAATATCAGGAATCCGGGGGCAATCTCAGCAGTATGCTCTCCTTAGTCACACTTCAGCGCGAGGTATGCAGCAGCCGTGATGCCGTATTCATAACCTTGGTGAATCTGATTAAGAAGCTGCCTGAGGACTCGCCAAAACGTGACCGGATGATGGGTCTGCTCCAGACCATCCGTACCGTTAAGACAAATACCAAAGCGGAGAAAACATTAGAGCTTATCCTTGAAATGAAGGAAAAGGTCATTGTATTTACAGAGTATCGGGCGACTCAGGAATATCTGCTGCAGTTTTTCCGCGATCATGGACTGATGTGTGTCTCCTATTCCGGAGGGATGAACCGTGGTAAAAAAGATTGGATGATGGACCTCTTCCGTGGCCGGGCCCAAGTGATGATTGCCACCGAAGCAGGTGGTGAAGGTATTAACCTGCAATTTTGTCATCACATGATCAATTTCGATCTGCCCTGGAATCCAATGCGAGTCGAACAGCGGATTGGGAGAGTCCATCGGTTAGGTCAGGAGAATGACGTCATCATCTATAATCTGTCCACTCAGGGTACGATTGAAGAACACATCCTGCATCTACTGCATGAGAAAATCAATATGTTCGAGATGGTCATTGGCGGGCTGGATGTTATTCTCGAACGTTTCGAGAAGAAGGAATCCTTGGAGAAAAGTCTCTATAAAATAGTGCTTGAGTCCCGCACAGATGAAGAATTGCGCAGCGGACTGGACCATATTGGCGAATCTCTTAGTGAATTGACTGAGGACATTCAGAAGGAAAGCGAGGCCGCGACATGACCCTCACCCCGCAGCAGGTTCGCACACAGGTGATGAATTATCTAGAAGTGACAGAATGCACCATCATCGAGGCTTCACCACTTCATGTTACGGTGAAGCTGTCCCCACGCGCCGACCGGATGCTCACAGACCGTCCCTATTATTGGGGCTTCGTGGAAAGAACCGGAGTGGAGCCAGAGACGTTATCGTTCACCTTTGTGTTTGATCCGGAGAAATATGACAGCCTGACAAGTGTAGCTTCGAATCCGCCACCGAATAGAAGTACTCAGCCAGGTGCTCCCTCAACCGACCCACAGGACAGTATATTAGCCCGCTACTTTGGAGTTGTTCCAACACAGCCCTGGATAGGCCCCGGGATGATCAGGCGTGAAGATGTGATCTATGGCAGCAAGCGGCTGCTGCAAATTTGGTCTGCGGCCCGTGATGAAGGCAAATGCCTTTATCTGTTCGAGAACCCGGGAAGCAGGCAGCGAACAACCCTGTTCTCAGCCGCCTACGAACCGTGGCTTGGTGTTTGCTACAAGGTGGAAATGACCTGCGATCTGAAGCGGGAGGAGCTGCATTTTGTCGGAATCTCCTTGGTTACTGGAGCCATCATTGATGACTTTGGGACAAAGCTGGATCAAGTTGAACTGATTCCCCGCCTGCCGGAGAATGTACACATTCAACCTCTTGAACTAACAGTCTCCGCAGGCACCGATCGGCTGGAAGCTCATCTCACAGAGCAGCTTGCCGAACTTGACTATACATGGGCGGAGGAAGCCCGTGCTCGGCTGCGGCTGGAGCTGTCTATTATTGATGTTTATTATGAGGAACTACTGAAGGAGCCTGACGAAGAGAAACGGCTAGGGATTGACGAGCAATACAATCGCCGTAGAAAAGAAACCACTTGGCAATATGAACCACAGGTTGCAGTTTCTGCGGTGACTTACGGGCTGTTTCATCTGCGGAGCACATAGAATGTGACCCCACTCGCTAAAAGCAGGCAAAAAAACAGTGAAATTCCTTAAGCCCGGCACGACAGCAAGCAACACCCTTTTTAAGGCTTGTCCTCTACAATAATTAGTAAGTAGCTCTTCCCCTTTAGCCGAAAAAAGAAAGGTGAATAAAGCCATGAAAATAAGATTACGCTGGAGGCCAGCCCTTAGGCGGCAGGGTCGATTCCTCCTCTTGCTCGGTCTGGGAGCAGCCATAGCTGGCGCAAGCTTCCCCACTGCACTGGCAGCTACTGGCAGCCGAATAAGTGTTGTACAAGCTGTCTCCGCAGATCTGCCAGTGCTGGAAATGAAATCGGTCACCTCACCCGTCACGGTGCAGGAGTTCAGTCAGCAGATGATGGATAAGCTTGCTGCGGAGGCCCCCTTCACAGATTGGAAGGACGCAAGTCCGATTTATTATCCACTTGGACCGGGTACTCACAGCTGGCTGGTCAACGTGATGAACGGCCAGCAACGAATAGGATATATGATTATTTCCGCTACCGATCAAGGCGGTTATATGCTTAGCGAATACGGAGCCGGAACCACCGGACTCCCCTATAGTCTCAGTGAACTGCGCCAGCTTCTGGTGCAGCAAGGACTTATTTCTTCATCTGTATCAGATATTACGCTTAGCGCATTATACGCTCCCCTGCTCCCAGTCTGGAAAATAACCATTGACGATAAGACCATTTTCATCAATGCATCCGTGCCGCAAATTTTACCGTGGAGCGTGAGCAAGGCTGAAGCCGTACTCAAGGGAAAGCTAACCGCTAAAAATGTAGTGACTAGCCGTGACGTATATCTGTCTCCTGGTTCCGCCTATCGGAGCGGTGGAGTGGATGATCCATATGCGGATTTACTGTGGCTGACAGTTCCTAAACTGCCACTAGTGAGTGCTGATAATTTTATTTCTCTGATTCCAAAGGGAGGAAGCATCGCTTTTCAATCGGCAGGCCGTAATGATGCTTTAGGTGCTCCTTTTATGATTACAGGATATCAGCGTTGGCTGCTGCGTACAGGTGGAAGTACAAATGGAAATAGCGATACCACCGTATATGTGGCGTCAGGCCATGCAGGAAGGCGCTATCTCCCCCTCTCTGCACTTCAGGATAATGGCACATTGCATAAGCTGAACGCAAATAAAAGCAATACCTACACTGATATATGAAACAGCACAAAAAACCTTCCATGCACCGCCATCGTGCGGTCCAAGAAGGTTTTTGTGCTGTACAGCGCACTCATTCCTTGACTTTATGACTCCAACTACTCCGCCACAGAGACACGCCAAGCGGAAGCATACCGAACCATTTCTGCGACCATGGCTGCTTCGCTGCTTCTCGGCGAGCACGGCTGCTGCGCGGGTCCTCCATATACACTACAACTTTTTCGGTTATATACTTCACTAGTTCATCCCCATCGGAAGCCATGTATGCCACCTCCTAAATCTAATTAACAGAATTATTCGTCCATCATATTCGTCCATCACTATAGCTAGTGTGCACCGTTAGGGCTGTATTTAAACTGTGGACAATGATTCGTATAGGTTTACCAAAGAAAGCACAATCTAACAGAGAATAATGGATGAACATTCATGTGAAAAGGGGTTTGCCACTTGAGACTAAGCTCTATTCCGAGAACAGCTGTTGCCCTGCGTCACTTTATGATCAGTCTAGGGGCTGCAGGACTGATATTCCTTCTAGCCGGGACAGTACAGGCTAATAGCATTCCCACTCAGACAGAGGTTAAGGAAGAGCGCCAGCATGTACTGGGTCATGGCCATCGAATGATTCTGATTGATGCCGGTCACGGTGGAATTGATGGCGGCACTTCCTACGGCAACATTCTGGAGAAGGATATTACCCTTGAACTCTCGCGCCGTTTATTCCTGCTGCTGCGCAGCGATGGCTTTGATGCCATTCTAAACCGTAATGGCGATTATGCGCCCAGTGATGAGAACCGCTGGCTCCGCAGCTCCTCCCGCCATCTTAGAGATCTGGCCCAACGTAAAGAATTGGCGGAGACGCTGCCAGCGAATGTAGTAGTCAGCATCCATATTAACTGGGCACCTTCACCTTCCAAGCATGGGCCGCTGGTGTTGTATCGTCAGGAGGGACGCAGCTTCATGCTTGCCCAATCCATTCAGAGCCAGTTGAACAACCTTTATCAAGCGAAGGCCGACCCAAGACAGGGCAAGCCCTTTTATCTACTCAACAAAATCACAGCCACCACCGTAATCGTTGAGGCGGGCTTTATTAGCAGCCCCTCCGATCGAGCCAAGTTGTGCAGCAAATTAGGTCAGCAAGAGATTGCCGAAGCAATAGCAAATGGGATTGCCGCTTACCTCATGGAAATTTAGGAGCTGGATTCCATTTCCACTCTTCTTTGACCAGATCAGATATCCCGACAAACTCAACACGGTTTCGCATTTCTGCTATGCCGCTGCGAATACCGGCGGCAGTCTCTTTGCCTTGCAGACCGACATGGCCGATCGTTATGCAATAATGCTGTTCCAACGCATGCTCCTGAACAAGTCGCATTTGCTTCAGCACATGGCTGGAGGTATGCAGATCATCCAGGAAGATATGGTTCTCCACGCGGGGCAGCCCCTTCTCCAGTGCTATTTTGCCGACCACTGAGCGATAATTGGTTTTGCTATCTACAAAAAACAATCCTCGTTCCTTGCAGACGTTCAGCACGATGCCCATTACCCGCTCATCACCCGTCACCCTTGATCCCATGTGATTGTTGATCCCAATTGCATACGGAATATTATCCAGCGCCGCTTCCACGCGCTGCCTAATTTCCTCATCACTCATCTTCGCCAGTACCGCACCAGGCCCGAGCCATTCCGGTTTGCCATGACGCGGCTCCATCGGGAGGTGCAACAGTACGTCAAACCCGCGCTCATGTGCTCGCCGCGCATCGCTTTCCGATGTGGGCAGAAAGGGCATGACTGCAACCGTTATTTTGACTGGCAGACTTAACATTTCATCCGTCCCCCGCATCTTGTTGCCGAAATCATCGATAATAATGGCTACTCGACTGCGCTCAGAACCCTTATTTTGTCGTCGTACAGCAGTGCTGTCCTCAATGGAATTAGCTACTGGGGCATCCATCCTCTGAGAATAGACATCTATGGCGTTTCCGCTTACAGCAGGCGTAGCCATAACAGAAAGCGGTGACCCCATTCCACTCCCGGTGATCACTGTCACAACGATTAACAAATATAAGAAATAACGTTTTACAGTATGACTGCCCTTATTCAATTAGATCTCCTCCTTAATCTTCAACCAATGTTCTCATTGTTTGGATTAAGGAGACTAAATATGTGCATGGAACATACTCAATAATTAGCAATAGCTTTATTGATTATTGTCCCAAACGGTCAGCAGCAAGAATGGCTTCCAATACCTCTTCAGGAAGTACCTGAAAAGGCATATTATGTATCGGACTATCCTCAGCACAGCTGGCCTGTGCTACTCTCATGAGCTTTTCAGGGTCGGGGTTAGTGATTCCCAGCTCCCGTAAGGTCACCGGAAGACCGATCTCCTGACAAAACCGAATGACCTTTAAAGTCTCATCTGCAGGTGCCTTTTCCAGCACAAGCTGCACAATGGTGCCGAACGCAACCTTTTCGCCATGATAAGTATTGCGGCATTCTTCAAGAAGGGTCAGTGCATTATGTAGGGCATGCGCTGCGGCAAGTCCACCGCTTTCAAACCCGATCCCGCTAAGATAAATATTAGCTTCAACAATATGCTCAACAGCCGAGGAGGTACGCTTGTGCTGAACGTCCTGCAGCGCCTCTACTCCATCAGCGAACAGTGTATCCAGACAAGCCTTTGCCAGAGAAATAGCAGCAATAGAAGGAGTCCCACCAGCGTGTGTTAACGCCTGTGACTTCTGACAAGCTCTGGCTTCGTAATAAGTCGACAACGCATCGCCCATCCCTGCAGCAAGCAATCTGGCAGGTGCTTTGGCAATAATGTCAACATCGGCAACCACTAAATCCGGATTTCTTCGTAAAGCAAGGTAGCGGTCAAATTCACCTTCCTCTGTATAGAGTACGGACAACGCACTGCACGGAGCATCCGTTGATGCAACAGTAGGAACAATGACGACAGGTAGCGAAGCAAAATGACTGACCGCTTTAGCCGTATCCAGCGTTTTGCCGCCGCCAATGCCCAGAATGACATCGCTGGAATTGAGTTCGACGACTAGGGTATCCACCTGACTCTGGCTGCATTCCCCCCTAAATTCCCGAAGTTGCAGCGGAATGGCTACATCAGCAAAGCTGCGTACAAGTTCTTCCTTATACATTGAAAGAATATAAGGATCGACTATGGCATAAGCCTGCTTTGTCCCTAGCTGAGCACAATAAGCGCCCAGCTTGTTAATTTCACCACTGCCCTGAATATATTTGGATGGTGAGATGATAATTTGCGTCATTTATTAACAGCCTCCTTATGATTGAGAGCAAATGCCGAAATATCAGCTGTCCCTGCTTGTTCTTTCTGTTCCAAACGGGAACTGATCCAGATCACAACCAGCGCCAGAAAAGATAAAATAGCCCCTAGCCAAGGTAGATGCACAATTCCAAGGTTCGTGATCACCCAACCACCCAAAAAGGCTCCACCGGCATTGCCCAGGTTTGCTGCCGAATGATTCATAGTCGAAGCCAACGAAGGTGCATTACGGGCAAAATAAATCGACCGCAATTGTACACCAGGCATCATGGCAAAGGCCAATAACCCCCAAAGAAAGACCGTGACCAGCGCCATAACCGGATTAAACACTGTATACGCGAAGACACCCAATACAACCGCTGTCCCTAGATAAATCACCTTCAATGAAGGCACCAGCTTCCAGTCAGCCAGCTTGCCGCCTGCCAAATTACCTATGGTGATTCCAATACCGAACAGGACCAGTATCCAGGTAACGCTGACCTCTTTGAAGCCGGAAACATCCTGCAGTAGAGGGGCAATATAAGTAAATACTGAGAACAAGCTCCCGCAACCTAACGCTCCGACCAAAAACATCAGCAGCATACGAGGTTGAATCAGAGAGCGGAATTGACTTGCTAGCGGGGCAGCTGGTTCTTGTCTTAGCTTCGGAATGAGTATCCAGATGCCGATAAAAGAAATCACGCCCATCATAACCACCGTATAGAATGTTGCGCGCCACCCCCACTGCTGGCCGATCAGCGTCCCAATTGGTACACCGACAATGTTGGAGATCGTCAGCCCCGCCATAACCATAGCTACGGCTCTAGCGCGCTTCTCCGGCCGGACAATATTGGCTGCGATCACCGCGCTGACGCCAAGGAAGGAGCCATGGGTAAGCGCCGTAAACAGGCGCGATAAGAGCAGGATGGTATAGTTGGGAGCCATGGCTGAGATCAAATTTCCAAGATCAAATTTCCAATTACAAATACGATCATCAGCAGACTGAGCAGCAGCTTTTGCGGAATGCGGTTCGTTAAGGCTGTTAGAATAGGTGCACCTAGCGCGACCCCAAGAGCATAGCTCGTAATAAGCTGTCCTGCCTGAGGAATGGTCACGTTCAAATCTGCGGCCACATTGGGCAGAATGCCCATAATGACGAACTCGGTCATGCCGATGGAGAAGGCCCCCAGGGTTAAAGAGATCAGAGCAACCGGACTTACAGTATTCCGGGATAAAGCTTCCTGCGGAAATGAATTATTCATAAATGTGTTGTACCTACCTTCTGTATCCAAATCATTTTGATACATTATAGCATCACAGCACTCCAGTTTCTGAATTTTTCATGAAAAGCTCTGTCTTAGGATATAATGACAGCATGAATACATCTATCATTGAGGACATTACCAAGAGCCCGCTCAGACGTTCGCTTTATCACTTCACCAGAGTCAGTAATCTGCAAGCCATAGCAAATTTGGATAGCTTATATTCATCTGCCTTCCTCTCTCCTGAGTTCTCCAGAGGTATTCGCCGGAGCGAAGCAAGACACATCTATGTTAACGATCAGTCCATTGTTCTAAATGCTCATTTGCGCATCCAGCCTGAGATGATGGACCCCGATACAACGGAGGAACAATTCCGAGCCTGTCTGGACCATCATGTCTTCTTGTGGCCAACGGAACGGGACTGTTTGGCCATGGCCAACATGTATTCCCGTAGAGAACCGAATGAATCCTTTGCGATTCTCCAATTTGCCGCGTATGAACTGCTGGCTGATCATTTTGCAACGGTTAAGCTGTCCAAGTATGATTCTGGAAGTTCACCTCGTTATCCGCATCGGACCTCCTACCGCAAAAGCTGCAGAATGTTTCTTCCCCTTGAGAGCTTTAGACAAATCACGGATCGCTTGGTACCGACCAAACCTTCCGAGATCAAAGAGGTTCTAGTTGAGGATAAGCTGGGTCCACTCAGCAAATATTTACAGACCATCTATTGCTCTGAAGTGTTGCAGGTGCCTATTATGTGGAGACCTTTGGTTAAACCATTGATAATACATAATGCTTAAGGCGTAAGCTACATAGGCCCTTTCACGGAGTTCCACGCCATTTCCGCTGTAAAAGAGTGCGAATTCAGCAATCTGAAAAAAAAGACAAAAAAAGGGGGCGTCCGCAGCCATTTTCATGGACTTGGGACCAGCCCTCTGCAATACCTAGCAAGTCGATATTTCTAATCATAGGTATAGAAGATCCTTGACGCGTCGTGACCATTTCCTCATCTTTCAAGCTTCGTTTGCTTGCATTCCGAGAATCGCCCCCCCGAGAAAATAAGCCGGTGCAGACGACCAGGCATGGCAGTGGCTGCGGGATAGCATATGGGAATTCGCCCGATTTTCAGGCTCCCCAAATCCAAGAAGCATGCCAGGTCATTCTGTACATTTCCTTCCCCCATTACATTTCTTCTAGTGTGATAAAATTAAAGCTTGCATTGCATTATTGGTTATAAATTCCAAATTCATAGATAATAGGCTGGGAGATACCGGAGGTAAAAACAACCCGTGCTTTGCTCCCTGTGACAGAGGAGAAGAGTGCTGTAAGTGGATTAGCTGCAGAAACCCCAATGGTCGTCCCAGTATAGGCAGTTTCCCACGAGTCGCCATCCCAGTATTCAATTCTGAAGCCTGAAGTGCGACTTCCATATTCACTAATCCTAACTTGATTAAAGGTGGTCATCCCACCAAAATCCACTTCCAGCCATTCATTGGCGAAATGTCCGGTTTCCGCCTGCCAATTCGTCTGAGCTGAGCCATCAAACGCCATTTCTGCGTCTTGTGCAGAGGAAATATTAGAGGAACTCAAGTACGCCTTGCCATAAGCATAATTCACTGCACCCGCAGTAGTGGCGGATACGATTTCCGAATGATCACTTTCCCCACCTGCTGTTGCTGCAGATACTTGATAATAGTAGGTTGCTCCCTCCAACAACCCTGTATTTCTGAAATTTGAAGAGGTAACGCCAGCGGCAACTGTTGTATAAGACCCCTCCTCATACATACTTCTCTTAACCGTATAGGAAATTGCACCATGAAGTGGGGTCCAGGCAAGATCCGCCAGGTTTTTACCTGCAGATATAATCAAACCGGACGGAGCGCTGAACAGCTTGAATTCGTAGATGATCGGTTGATCTGTAGCAGCGGTGAAATAAATTCTTGCTTTACTGCTGTATACCTCAGGAAAGTGTACCGTTAATGGGGCGCTCGCATTTGCTCCAATAGCTGTTCCCGTATATGCGGTCTGCCACCCAGTGCCTGTCCAGTATTCTATACGAAAACCCGTTGTTCGGTTGCCGTACTCGGATATAACCGCTTTACTGATAGAGGTCATTCCACCGAAATCCACCTCTAGCCATTGCCCCGCGGTCTTCCCTGCTGCGGCCTGCCAATTGGTAGAATTCAAACCGTCAAAAGCTTTCTCCGCCGTCTGACTGCCATTGAAGCTGGATGAGCTGGAATACAGTTTATTCGACGTTAATGATAGAGGCTCCTTAGTCATGGCATAAGCCTCATTGGATACCCCATTCTCCACCCCGTAGACATTCACGGAAACCACAACATAATAGTAGTTCGTACTATTGCTCAATCCCGTATCCTTGTATACAGTTGAGGTAACCCCTGTAGCAATCGTTCGATACGGACCGCCAGCCTTCTGGCTGCGCCGTATATTATAAGATGCTTCCTCAGTTGGAACATCCCAGCTCAGATTAATTTCTCCCTGACCAGCGGTGGCGGCAATTCCGCTGGGAACATGATACAATTCGAATTCATAGATGATCGGCTGTGAAGATGCCGACACCATATAGAATCTCGCTTTGCTTCCTGTTACCTCAGGGAATGTTGCCTGAAGTCGAAAGGATGAATCAGGCCCAATGGTGGTACCGGTATAAGCCGTTTGCCAGACTTCCCCATTCCAATACTCGATTCGGAACGCTTTCGTACGGCTGCCGTATTCGGACAAGACTACTTGATTAAACGAGGTTTGCTGACCGAAATCAACCTCAAGCCACTGGTCCGAATGTGCATTATTTGCGGCTTGCCAGTTGGTTGTAACGGAGCTGTCAAAAGCTTTGTCTGCAGTTTGGGCGGCATTGAAACTCGTAGAAGCGTTATAGGTTCTGTCTAAATTCAGATTCCCGGAGAAGCGGTAATATTCGATAGCAACCGGAGAAGCTGCCTTTCCTTCCTCGATGGATACAGCTTTTAGAGTCGTATCTGCCGAGATCACAATCGGACCCGTATAAAGCTCTCCCAGGCCGAGTCCTGGTGTCGTCCCGTCCAGCGTGTAATATACAGCCGCCTGGACGGAATATGTTGCTAGAGAAACAGTGATCGGTACACTGTACAATCCGCTTTTCTTGTCCGGCATCGGCTTGACTGCCCTATTGGACGTTTGTTGAATAAGAAGGGCCCAATCATCGGTGGCGGTGGGCTGCGCCGGAATCATCCACTCCCCATTGGCATCAATAGTTATCGCATCCGCAATAACTGTATAGTCTCCATTCCGCGTATTGAACCACTCTGCGCTGAGCATGAGATCCCCATTCAACCCTTTTACCTTTCCCGTGTAAGCAGCTGTGTTTGAAGGCAAGTACGCCACAATTAAAGACCGATCTGAATTGGACAGCTGATAAGGTGCGGCTTTATCAGTCAGAGGCGGAGCCCCGTTCCATTCAATAGCCTCTCCGTTGGGCGAGAGCGTCCACCACGGAATGGCAGTGAAGAAATCCTTTACAAATCTCATTTGCTCCCCGCCAGTCTTGTCAACGGCTTCATACCACGGAGTCGGAGTAGCATTCCATACCTGCCAAGCATCAATACTATCCCAGGTGCCCTGCCAAATCCCCTCAGCCCCGTAGGTATACCCTGCGCTGCCAGAAACGAGCGCGTCCCAAGCTGTCTCACGGGTGTATTTAGTTGGAATTCCGTTGATATTCTCGTAATTTGCTTCTCCTTCCAGAATGACCTTGACCGGAGATTCATTGTATTGATCCAGCCAATATGATTTGGCTTTCAGAGATCCGTGACCTGCCTGCAGATAGTCCATCTGGTACCACAGCTGATCACGAAACTGATCGGGATTCCAAACAGCGTTGTGCAAAAAGTTCAGCCGCTTGTAAGGATCAATGTCATAAATATATGCAGAAATATTCCCCCAGGATGTGGAGTTGCCTGTTGCATATTCTCCTGCTCCCAGCCATACTGTCGGATATGCACCATAGCGGGCTACGACATAGCGGGCCAGCCTCCGGTAATCCTGCTCATTGGCTGCTTCCAGATTGCGCCCCCAGTCAAGTCCCAACGCCGACACAAAACCATTAACAGACAAGTATTCCATACGTTCGTCCACATTTCTCCAGAATTCCGGATTCATCTGCTGAAATAGTCCGCTATTGTTCAATGGCTGCTGTCCGTCATCATACGGTGTCAACTCAATGATTGATGCTTCATCTCCCGATAAGGCACCGGATATCGTCACACGAAGGTAGCGGATGTCTGCCGATATTAAATCAGAGAAGACTTGTCCGTTAGCTCCTTCGTTATGATCAACCAAGAGGGTATAGTGAATTCGATCGGAAGAACCTTCTATAATATATTTCCATGTATCGGAGCGGCCAAATGTAATGTCTGTTTTGGCAACTGTCCTGATAGTCCCAAAGTCTAGTTCCATCCATTGCGGATAAGTTGAAGACGCGGCCTGCCATTTCGTCCCAGTATTACCGTCAATGGCTTTCTTAGCACCCATGTAGTCTCCGCCAGCAGCCGGAGCTACTGCGCTGGAATTAGAGACTGAGACTCCCGTGGAGTTCCAGATGGGGCCCCCTTCATTATAGGTCCCTGTTGGAGATATATCTCCCCAGTCACCGCCAAATAGAGTCATGGCGTATACGTTATAACCCTGCTCCTTGCGCTTGTCGACCATCCCTTTAAACTGTGACGAGAAGCTGGCGTCGTTGGATTCGAATAATCTTTCTCTGCCGGATAAGCCCATCCAATGCGTGTCGCCCAGCCAGAAAAAAGGCGTCCCATCGCCATAGGTCAAGTGACGGTTATTGCTGGACGGTTTCAGAAATCCATGCTTATAGATGTCAAGATTTCCCGAGTATGCCTTCGCAGTGAAGGCACCTCTAATATGATGAAGCCCCTCATTTAATAAATCGGTTGAAACGGTTTCATACGTCCACTGCCCTGCAACAGTGGGAGCAAACCGAACCTTCCATATGTTCCCCCCGTCCCAGAAACCGGGCATGGACATCTCAATTCCACCAGGACCCTGAAATACAGCCGTTACCTCGACATCCAGATATGAGTTAGTATAAGTGGATGTGCTGTATAACGTAATTTCAATGGGCTTCCACAGCTCCGTCTCAGACCCATCCGCGTGAGCCTGATCAGCGCCTGCCAGTATTGCTCCAATTAGAGTAATAAATCCAATAATAAAGGTAATAAATCCCTTTTCCCTAATAAGAAATCTTCTTTGGCTATTAGGCATAGACATGGATTGCCTCCCCCTTTATTCTTTGACCCCAAATACATCTCTTAGCGCTTCCAGATAACCCATTCCGTGAACGGTATCCGGCTCCAGGTAGCTTCCTTCTGTCCACTCATTCCATGAATTGATCGTTATCATCGGTGTGCTCAAATGTCCACGTTCCACATAAGTCCGCGCCGCTTCTAACGCCTTTTTAAATTCACTCGGGGTATTATTCACCAGAATAGACGTATGGGGATAGCCCAACGGAGCATGTGTATCCGATTGGACCGTTCTAGGCGTCGAATCCCAACCCATGGACACATTGGGGTAATACGGCAGAGGGAATGCTTCACTTAGCTGATCCCAACAGGCAATGGACTGCTCGGCATACTTCAGATAGGAAACGAAAGGATAGGACTCCATCGCCGTATGATGCATCCAGACATAAGAAGTAACGCTATCCATCCCAAGCTTAGCCAACATTTCCTGCGGATTCGTTACGATCTTCTCCTTAGGCAGGATGCGGATTCCCCAGACAACAGCGTTCAGGTGCAGCTCCCCTAATCCGGCTGCACGAGTCTTCATGCGGAAGCTGTCCAACGCTGCACGCGCTTCGTCTATCCCTCCCAGTCCGTCAACCAGACTCATTAACTCATAGACGGAGAAATAAAGTTTCCCATCCATACGCAGATAAGAGGGATGGGAAAAATAATGCTCAATGATATAATCCGTCGCCAGGTCAAAGCTATAGCGCTCCGTATGCCCTTTTGCCAGCAAGGTCAGTTCTGAGCTTCGCTTGTAAGGAAATATGTTCACCCAATCATGATTTGCCCACATCAGAGCGAACTTTAATTTGTTGTTGTTAGTGGCATTTATAAAACCCTTCTCCAATGCTCCATTTAAAAAGGGGCGCCCTTCATACCAGTACCAGTCATATATGAATGAAGTAATACCATGCGCGGAAGCAGCTTCAATTTGCTTCTCTGCAACCTCCGGCTTCGATTCATCCTGGTACCCCCAAAGCGGAATCTTGGGCTGCTCATGTCCGGGAAAACGGGGCGTAGCCGCCTTCACCAGATTCCATTCCGTCCAGCCCTCCCCATGCCATTGCTCATTGCGCGGATCAACATGAAAATTTGGAAAATAATATACAGCCACTTCAATAAGCTTCTTCAAAATTTGATCTCCTCCCTAGAGCTCTCCGCAAGGAAAGCTGGCTATGCAATATGGAATTTAATCCACAGGTCCCCAAGAATATCCTTTTGGGATACGGTCATGACAGAGCCCGACTGCCCTAGCACCTCGGCATTAGTGTCAATAGATGCTTGGAGAAATGCTGCCGGAATATAGATATGAATGTTTCCGCGCTTTGTGTAGCTAGGCTTCCAGCTTAACGTCAGAGTCTGATTTGCCCACGTTATACGCTCAAATTCTGCCCAGCCTTGTGAGAAATGCATATCCGTACCGATCAGATGAGGCTGGGACACATCAGAGCATAAAGATAATAATCGCATCGAATGAGGCAATACCTGCAGCACCTGCAGCTCGCCTTGACCGGAAACATAAGCTTGTGACCATAGCTCTATGCCATGAACCTTTTCATTTCTGTCAAAACCCAGCTCATCGAGCGTAACAGTCATATCTTTGGCGGTCTCTCCCCAATTAAACAGGCCAATGATCATTTGACGGTCCCCATCCCGACTAATGGCAAGTTTCCATATTTCCGGGGCATCCGTATTAAAGTAATCGAGTGGAATTGCCGCACCCGGCCCTACAGGAAACAGCTGATTCACTATAGGTTTGCGCTCTTCCTCCAGCACTGTCAGATTATCGTTATAGAACAACAATCCACCTGAAAGCGCCACAATGCCTGCCCATACTCTGGCCTCATCAAGTGTTGGCTTGTAATCATCTGAAATCCCTTCCGGTTCGTGTCCCCGGACTACGAGAACATCCGGATCGCTGAAGCCTGCTGTTCCATTCAGAAAATATCTAGCCGCCATGGTTTTGGAGCAGATCTTCACCAGTTCCCAGGCCGTAGGTCTGGCTGCATTCACTGTATAGTTTCTTCTTGTAATATCCGGGGTCATCCGGTTCGCATCAATAATATCCCCTATGCTGGAGAAGAGAGGTGCTGCACAACCCAGAATATAGCAATCCTTCCCGGCTGCCTCGCGGATCACGCTCATTGCGTTGCGATAGGCCTTGGCCGTAGTCGTACCGGGGTACAAAATTTGCTCCCGGCCAAGACTGGAATGATTGCCTTGATCGGTAAACAGGGAACGCACAAGAAAGTCCAGCTTAATGTAGCGGAAGCCCCAGTCATGAATAGCCCGGTGAAACAGAAAGTGCAGGTACTCCAGAACCTCCGGATGTGTTAAATCAAGCACGAATTTGATATTGTTCTTCTCGTGAAGTTCGAGCACATCGCTTCCGTTGGGATTCATCCCGGCCACCGGCAAACCGTTCTTTCTCAACAGCCAGTTTGGATGTTGCTGAACCAAAGCAGAGCCGGCATCCGCAAGCAGCGGCGAGAACCACAAGCCCGGCTTATAGCCTGATGCGGTGATCTGATCGGCCAGCCACTTCATACCGTGAGGAAACTTGCTGTTCGCTTCCCAATCTCCAAAGCCTGTTTCCAGAAACCAGCCAGCATCGATCACGATATACTCGGGATGGATATCGGGAAACTGTTCTAAATTCCTTACGTTTTCCAGAATGTCCTGCTCCGTTACCGTCCCGTAATAGTAGTACCAGGACAACCATCCCGTCGGAGGCTTCCGAAACTTGCTTGCTGGGTGCATCTCATGGCATACCCTGTCCATATAAAGACGGAACAATTGGTCATGGTCCTGATCGCCAATGATGAGAACGGCCTTTTCCGTTGTAATCGATGATCCTGCAGGCAAGAGTAGTTGATCAAGCATGTTCACGAGGCAAATATCCAAATTCTCATTATTTTTTTTTGCTTGCACCAGCACGTGAGGAAAATAGGAGTGAAAGGAGCAGCAACCAAACAGAATATTGCGCTTGCTACTGGGTTGATGAAGGGCGGTGAACGAATCGAAGTAATGGCTCCGGTCAGGCAGTAGAGACTCTATTCCAACGTGTACGTCTGTCGATTGCAGGCCGATATTTAACGCTTTCCAGGGCACATATACTACCTTCGAGTGAGTGCTGATGAGCTGGCCTTCAGCCAAATTAACACTTGCGAGCTCCAGCAGTACTTCGCCTCGATTTTCCAGTGAAATGCTCCATTCCACAGCTCCCTCTTGTCGGAATATATCCAAATATAACGTTAGTAGCAGCTGTGGATTCTGATATTGATAAGCGTAGGATAGTACTTTATCAGTTTCACGAAGAAACTGTTCCCCCTCGCTTGCAAAATCCCGCTCTGTAAGCGAGCTGCCATCTTGAAAATTGACACGAAATCCATAACATATTTCCAAGCTTTCTTCTTCCAGCTCATAAAGGATACGAATTCGTTGATCCGCAGTAAACTTATGAATTGCGCGATTCGTGCTCAGATAAATTCCTCCATTTTCGCTAACGCATTGTCAATCCTGTTCCATTCCATATCCTGCGGAAGGGTATCCGATAAGGCGCATAAGGCTGCCGTTGCTCCCGCGGCTTGTCCCATAGCAACGGCATTCCCCGTAACTCTGTAGCTCGAATGTGCGATGAAATCTCCACTGATGCACCTGCCGGCCATGAGTAAACCGTCCACATCCGCGGCAATTAATGCCCGAAGCGGAATATCATAGGGGCGGCTTCCTTTTCCGTCATCCCCAAAACCCTTGCCCTGCTCCGGGTTGGTGGAATGAATATCAATGCCGTAACGGACCCGACACACAGCATCAAGATGTTCTTTACCTGCCTGCAAATCCGCTGCGGTAACCATATACCGTCCATAAATCCTCCGTCCTTCGCGTATACCGATTTGATTGGCTGTGCTGACGATGTAAAGCCCTCTCCATACACCTCCAGATGCCCGAAGAGCATCTACGATATGATGAAGCTCTTTCCTCGCCTGCAGGGTAGCACTGCTGACTTGCCGGGCATCAGTTGCAACTGCTCCATATTCATGATTTGCCATTAGAGCAAACAATTGATCACGAATATGAAACAGGGACGGACCGGAATAAGACGGAATGACCCCTGCCATAACCATCTGTTCCAGAAGGAGGTGCTTTGGCTCTTCACGAATGCCGTTCATGGTGCATGCCTTAACTTCCTCCGGGTCGATACCAGCAACCAGAGCCATCAGACTCATCGGCTGGGTCTCTCCTGTCCCCTCTCTCCCAAGCTCGAACCGACAGCCAGATTGAGCTGCCAGATCGCCATCACCCGTTGTATCAATGAACATGCTTGCCGACCATGCCTGCCGACCAGATTTGGATTCCGTTACGACGAGAGAGAGGCGTCCTGCATCATTTACAGCCGCATGAACAACGTGAGTATGCAGCATAATCGCAACTCCTGCCTCTTCGCACATCTGCTCCAGAACCAGCTTCATTTCCTCGGAGTCGTAAGTAAAGTCTTCTCCTAAACTAGGAATTCTTGCGCCCCGGCGGTCCAGCCGGGCTATGATTTCTTCCATGATTCCTCGCTTGCCTCCGGCATCGATGATCCATGACAGGAGTCCTGAAGTCCATACTCCCCCCAGGCAGCCCTGTCCCTCTAACAGAATCGTCCGCGCACCCGTACGCCCGGAGGTGATAGCTGCAGCAACACCAGCAGGGCCTCCACCGCAGACAATGACATCCGTCTGTGCTACGACAGGAATTGTTTTTGATAGTTCAGAATAAGAGTTCATGTTCATTTGAATCCCTCCGGTAATAAAAGTTAACAACTGCCACTTACATTTTGACTGCGCCGTCCGTGATACCGCCGTAAAAATGCTTTTGATTTAAGACAAAGAAAATAACCGGGATAATAAATGCAATAGTCAGGAGTGCATAGATAGCTCCCCAGTCATTAGCATATTCACTCATGAATGAATACACAGCCAGCGTTATTGTTTTTTTGGATGGACTGCGTATGAACAACAAGGGCATGAGGAAGTCATTCCAGACGCTAATGGAGGAAACGACAGTGTACGTAATTGTAACTGGCAGCAGCAGCGGAAATATGATTTTTGTGAAGATATGAAATTTCCCGCAGCCGTCTATGCTGGCAGACTCATCGAGACTTCTGCTGATCCCCTTGATAAATCCGGTATACAGCAATATTCCCATAGGAATTGCGCTTGATATGCTGATGAGAATGATAGCTGTTCTTGTATCCACAAGATGAAGCTTGTTGATCAGGACATACAACGGCACCAGGTTAGCTGCGATAGGGATCATGGAAGCACTGATAAACAGAAAATAAATAAAATGAAATAAAGACTCGTTTCTTCTGGCCAGACTATAGGATGCCATGGCAGTTACGCCGATAGATATCACAATGGTGGCTCCGGTAATCCCAAGAGAATTAGCAATATTCAGGAGCACATAGGAGGATTCAAACACCCGGACATAATTCGAAAAGTTAAGTGAAGAGGGGAGCGTGAATACCCGGTTTATTTCTTCGTTTGTTTTTAAACTGCTAAGTACTATGTTGAGTACAGGAATAGAAATGACTACGACAGCGATATACAATACCATATATTGAAAACGCCGCAACAGCTTGCCTGAATGAAGAAATCGTACCATCTAGTACTCTACCTCCAGTCTTCTTGTCAGTCTCAGTTGAATAAGTGTAACGATGGCAATGAATATAAAGAAGGTCAAGCCAATGCTGCTTGCATACCCAAACTGATTGGATAAAAAAGCAGTGTTGTATATTTGCATGGTAACCGTATTGGTCGAATTCATCGGGCCGCCTCCGGTAAGCACAAATGGAAGTTCAAAAACCCGCAGGGACCCGGTAATCGAAATAAACATATTAATCGTCACAGCAGGCATAATGAGCGGAAGAGTGATTGACTTGAATTTGCGCCATCCTGTGGCACCATCTAATGAGGCAGCCTCATTTACTTCAGTCGGAATATTCTGCAATCCGGTGATATAAATGATCATTCCATATCCTGTCCACTGCCAAGTGTTTATGGCAACAAGCACATTCATCGTGATATGGGCATCCGCCAACCAATTGTGGATCAGAGTGTCCAGCCCCACTAATTCCAAAACCTGATTAATAATGCCACTGTATTGGAAGAACGAAATCCACGTCAATCCAATAATTAATGAGCTAATCACGGATGGCATGTACAATATCGTGCGAAAAAAGCGGTTCCCCTTCAACTTATTGATCAAAATCAAAGCCAATCCAAGCTGAAATACAGTTCCTAATACAACACTGACAACAGCAAAATAAATCGTATTATAAAACGCGCCGTATATTTTGCTTTCTTGGAATATATCTCTGAAATTATCAAAAAACACGAAATTGTAATGACTAGTGAAGCCGTCCCAATCAGTAAAGGAATAATACAGTGTCATTAAAAGTGGATAATACTTGAAGATTAGGAACACGACTAATGCCGGTACTAAAAAGAGGCATGCAGACAAAAAATCCTTTTTGTTTCGGTCCTTGAATATCATGTTCACTCCATTCCCTCATTGAGGGAGGCGGATGATACTCTGCGCCCCCCCTTGACGAGTACGCTTATTCCTTAACAACCATCTGGCTCTTCGTTTTTTCAAATTCTTCATCTAAGCGCTTTAATTCCGTCTCAACTTTGGAGCCAAACAGGATGTTCTGAAGCGAGGTATCCACTTCCTTGCTAAAGGCTGGCGTTAATGCCGATTTGCTTCCGATTGTGACCGAAAAGTCCTTCGATGAGAAGCTGTTCACATAATCCTGCAGCACCGGAACTGTCTGAACCTCCAACCCGTTTAATACGGTAAATAAGGACTGCTCCTCCAGATATCCCTTCAGGTTTTCAGGACTTGTGAAGAAATTAAAGAGCTTCTTGGCTGCCTCGACATTCTTAGTCTTGGAGGAAATGACCAAAACCCGGTCTCCACTGCTCATGGTATATTTCTTCCCGTCCACTTGAGGAATAGGCGGTGTAAATGCCCCAAGCTCGAAGACGTCCTTGTTCGCATTTATAATGGGATCAAGGGTGGGAAGCCAGGTTCCCTGCGGCAGCATGGCTGCTTTTCCATCCGCGAAGTATTGTACGGACTGGTCATACGTTAACGTGGAGGAGGCGTTGGAGATATAGCCCTTCTCTACAAGATCAGCAATGAAGTTCAAGGGATAGTCAATAACATCTGACGGTTTTACGGTGCCTTTTGCCAAGGAGTAAAATATATCGCTGTTCGTTTTTGGTAAAGCATAGGCTCTGAACATGGCTGTATACAGTGTACCGGACAACGTCCAGGCGTCCTTGGCCCCAAAGACCAGCGGCTCCACGTTGTTTTCTTTCAGCTTCTTGCTCACGGCGAGGAACTCTTCCACATTAGTGGGAATGGGGATATTGTACTTTTCGAATATTTTCTTGTTGTAATATATAGGGGTCACTGGGGTGCCCGAATTAATCATAAATCCATAACGTTTTCCATTAATCTTAAAGGCATCATCAACCGATGGATTGTCAATCATGAGTTTCATGCCGGGCTCGTCGCTTAAATCCAGTAGATGACCTTCCTTGGCGTACTGGGCATATTGATCGAATTTAAGCAGGAATACATCCGGCGCATCGTCTGATAGTATTCTTGTCTGGAGCATCTGGCTGTATTGATTGCCGTCAATGACCTCCTCCTCTACTTTAATAGATGGGTTTGCCTTAGTGAATGCTTCAATGATGGGCTTGTCCTCTCCCTTAGACATCCAAGAAGCATACTTCAGCGAGACACTCTCCGCTTCGCCGGTGGCGTTGGAGGCTGTTGGCTCACTCTTCTCGCTGGGTCCGCATCCATAGAGCTGCGTGACAGCAAAAGCCAGGATAAGTAGAAATGACAATCTTTTTTTCATAAAATAACCACCCTCTTCTTGAAATTATGAATGCTGTATTTGCTTACAAACTAACTATAACAGTCCTGGAGAGCACCCTAGAAGGGACGTAAACTTACAAAAAGGTATACTTTCTTACTCAACTTGATCAAGTGGAATCCCCGGTTATTGCTTCATTCAAATGTCGAGTGTAAGATTGTGGGCAAGAACCAAACGCTTAACGAAGGGGTGATTCGCATTTTTCATTTGATCCGAAGACGCGTTAAACATAAGTTGTTTATCATCTATGTACTCGTCATTTCCATCCCTATTTTGTTGTTCGGCGGCATATCCTATACGATGTCTTCTCATACCCTGGAGGAGGATTATATCAACTATCAAGGAAAATTAAATAAACAGATCGTCAAAACGATGGAAGAAAATTTCAAGAACCTGACTCGACAATCCATGGCTGTGTATGCCAACCCTGATGATATTATCAGCGTACTGACCTCACCTGGTAAACGGGGAAATGCAGAATCTGTCGCCACCTATAACAGAGTGTCCAACTATCTGTACAGTCTTCTTCAAAGCAATGATAAAGTGTATGCGGTTACTCTATTGTCTTTAGACGGTAATGTCCTTTACTATTCCAGCAAACAAGGAAGCTCGATTAATCTATACAATGTAAAGGACGAGCCATGGTTTGCCGAAACCATGGCAATGAAGGGAATGCCTCTGTTGATGGAGCCCCATCCCAAAAAATATGTGGTTGCCAACTCTCCGAGCAATAAGTCCGTTATCTCCATATCCCGCTCGATTATTGATCTCAAAACAGGAACGCCTGTTGGCATCATTATCTTTGACCAGGAAATATCCCAATTCTCCAAAATTGTGTCTGATATTGAGTGGGACAATAATCAGCGTTTCATGGTTGTCGGAAAAAGCGGAAGCATCATTTACTCTGATCATGCCTTAAGCTCTGCTGATTACGACAAGTTGACGATAAATACGCATTCCGGGAGCTCCGGTTCAATCAAGCTCGAAGCGGGAGTAGACACCCTGCTTGTAAATTCCAGTGAGTCGGAAAGCTATGGATGGAAGGTTATTACCTCTATTCCGTTAAGTGAGTTGCAAAAAAAAAGCTTGTTTTTACGCGATATTAATATATTCCTATTAATCGTTCTAATCCTGTTTGCCTTCCTGCTCTCCATCTTCTTTTCCTATATTGTGAATATTCCGCTAAAAAAACTTTTGTTGTCGTTAAGAAAGCTTGGAAGGGGAGATTTTAGCGCAAGAGTGGTTATTAAAGGCGAGGATGAGCTTAGTCAAATCGGTATAACCTTTAACTCCATGGTGCAGAACATTGAGAATCTGATCCAGCAAAATTACCAGATTGGCTTATTGAAGAAGCAAGCTGAGCTGGAGTCACTCCAAAGCCAGATCAATCCGCATTTTCTTTTTAACACCTTGACTTCTATTTTATCTGTTATCGAAAAAAGAGATTATGAAAAATCATCAACCATGTTAAGAAGCCTCTCTGATCTGTTCCGCTACAGCTTAAACAGGGGGAAATATATTGTTTCCTTTGCTGAAGAGCTGGACAACATCAAGAAGTATTTGTACATTCAGGAATGCCGATTCGCCAATAAATACGAGGTGATTTATGATATAGATGATGAGGTGCAGGAATATGGAATCGTTCGTTTGTCTCTTCAGCCGCTAATTGAAAATGCCATCCTGCACGGTCTGGAACCTAAACAGGGAGCCGGAGAATTGAGAATTACGGCTAAAGCCTTTGGGGACATGTGGTATGTGTATATTGCCGATAATGGGATTGGTATTGACGCTGCCAAACTGCTTGAGATTAATCAGAATTTGGACAGGAATAACGAAAGAACCGGCCATCTACACTTCGAAAGGATTGGCTTATTCAATGTGGACGCCAGAATTAAACTGCATTTCGGGGCCAGCTATGGGCTGAAGCTGTATCGAAGCAAGCATTCAGAAACAGTAGTGAAAATATCGCTTCCAACTACGGGAGGTCAACTATGAAGATAGTAGTTATCGATGATGAAAGTCTCGTCAGGGATTCCGTAGTCAAAAGTCTTCAATGCATAGGCATCAGCAACATTTACGAAGCTAAAGACGGAATTGAGGGATTTAACCAAATTCAGTCCATCAGGCCCGATCTTATTATTGCCGATATCCGCATGCCCGGTATGAGCGGAATAGAGTTGCTGACTAAACTAAAGCAAACGGATGATGAGACTCCCTTCCTGCTGCTCAGCGGATACGATCTGTTTGAATATGCCCAAACTGCTCTAAACCTGGGAGCCTTCTCTTATCTATTGAAGCCCATCTCCACTGAACAACTTCAAAAGGTCATTCTTAAGGTCCAGGACAGCCTGCTTCAACGAAAGTACAACTTTGAATCCAAGCTGCTTATGACTATCAAATTGAATCAGGGATTGACCTGGATGAAACGTCATTTTATCGGGGAATTGGTTACTCAGAAATATCATTCAGTGAAATATCTGTGCAGCAAGATGAGCGAACTAGAAATAATTTTTAAGCATGATATATTTCATGTTATTTCAATTAGTCTTGATGATTACAGTAAGTTAAACGATATTTTATCTCCTAATGGAATCGTTCTTATCAAATATGGCATCGACAATATTGCATCCGAAATTATGTCAAACTATGCCTTCTCCGTCTTTTCCTTTGATACAGAAGATGGGCAGGGGTTGCTTGTCAACTTGCCATCTGAGGATATGAAGAATGAATCATCTCTGTTGAGGGAAGCGTGTATGGAAATACAAAGCTGCATTTTCCGCTTCCTGCATCAGGAAGTCACAATTGCTATAGGTTCTCAAACAAGCGACCTGCTTGATTTATCAGGCTCATATGAGGCATCGAAACAAGCATTGATGCAGCGCTTAATAAAGGGCGGTGGCAGCGTCATATGTTATGAGAATTCTGATCTGCAACGGGAAAAATTCAAAGTAATCAGCTTTCAAACCGAACAGGATATGCTGTCGGCATTCGAAAAAGGGGAACTGGATACAGCCTTGGGAATCATTAAGGAACTGTATAGCGTCTTTCTAGTCTTTGACTTTATTGACCGGTCTAGCTTGTTAAAGCTTAATTTCCAGCTTATCCTGCTGATTTATAAAATTCTTGAGCGCTTAGGAGTTCTTCCGATGGAAATATTTGGAGAGGAACTCACATTATATGAAGAAGTGAATGAGTGTGGTCACATTGATGCTATCATTGAGTGGTTTCAGGACAAGTTAACGGTCGGATTTAATGCCGTGCTACAAGCGAGGGAAACAGGAAACAAAAAAATAGTTGAAAAAGCCCGCCTTTATATTCACGAGCATTATCACAGCGATTTATCCTTGGAAGGTGTAGCTGAACATATCCACATTTCCCCTACTTACTTTAGCAGCATATTTAAGAAGGAAACCAACGAGAATTTTGTGGATTATGTTAGTAATTACCGTATCGATCAAGCCAAGCAATTTCTTAAAGAAGGAATTTATAAAGTGAATGTTATAGCTGAAATGACAGGCTTTCATAACGTAAAGTATTTTTACAAAGTATTCAAAAAACGGACTGGGCTTACCCCAAGCGAATATAAAGATATATAGACTTCAACCCTAAAAAGGAAGTGCCTAATAGAGCTTAGCCTGTTTTGCACCTCTATTATTAATATGACAATTCCGAAGAGGACTCGAACCTCCACGATATTACTACCATACGAACCTGAATCGCGTACGGAATTGGGATCCCAGCGATCAAGAAGTCAAAGATAAGGAATATCAAATCCGTGAAAGCCTTGTAAAATCAAGGTTTTTACGGGTTTTTTGTTCTTTACAGGCCCCGCGGAACCGCAATGCAGATTCAAAGCGCAGTCATTTTTGCACGTTTGGAAGAACTCAGAGAGAACTGGCAAAACAACGTCTGCCACTGGGCTCATGCCTTATCCCAAGAACACAAAAAAATGCTACTTGTGTATTTCGACCCGCAAGGCAATTCGACCCGGCGCCTTCCTGAAGCATTTTTAGTTTATCCTCTTGCAATTATTATCA
>LIDZ01013576.1_pt13 | contig 26763 bp, 26 predicted proteins | sample 644651 | NCBI WGS metagenome assembly LIDZ01 (sample SAMN03856242, study PRJNA289617) | food metagenome | isolation source: wine grapes on drying loft during traditional withering process | host: Vitis vinifera cv. Corvina | place: Italy: Gargagnago di S. Ambrogio di Valpolicella | collected 2014-01 | reverse complement strand
GAACGGGCATCCATGCCCTGACGGCGCTCTCGCCGCATCCATGCGGCTCGACCCACTGCGCGAGACCTGCGTTCAGCCTGCACCCAAGTCGCGTTTTGTGTCGTTTGGACTTCTTGCGTAGAAGATCAAAAGCAAAAGCAAAGGCAAAGGCTTCCCGGCTGAAGCCGGTCCTACGGGAGGCACCGTCAGTCCTACAGGTTGTCCGCGTTGCTTTTTAGTGGGACCGGCGGCGCTCCCCGTAGGACTGGCTTCAGCCGGGAAGAGGCCGGTGGGTGCGCCATCAATTTTGCGGCGTCTCTGATCGTTTCCACACGCCGCGTATTTGTGGGTGCTAGCTTGCTCGCGAGGCACTGGTACATCCGCCGGATAGTTGGTGTTTGCAATACAGCATTCGCGAGCAAGCTCGACTCCCACAGGACCGGCGTCCGACCGAAAATTTCCACCGCGCATCTACCCTCGGGAGGTGACGCGGAGCGTCACAGGCTGCATTCCCAAGCGGAGGGTGGGAACGATCAAATATCAGCGCCTGAGCGGGCCTCTTCCCGGCTAAAGCCGGTCCCACAAAAAAGCAGCGCGTGCATCCAGTGAAATGGGTGGTGGCCACACTGGCCTCTTCCCGGCTAAAGCCGGTCCTACTAAGCGTAAGCGCGCTTTTGATCTTCCTACGCAAAAGGCTCAGTCACCGCCAATCGCGACTTGGGTGCAGGCTGAACGCAGGTCTCGCGCAGTGGGCCGAGCGGCATGGATGCGGCGAGAGCGCCGTCAGGACATGGATGTCCGTTCGGCGCGGGCCCACGGAGCGTCGTCGGAGTGAGGGTATTCCGACGAAGGAGGAACCTAGCCAGGAGCAAGCACCCTTGGTTACTTGGGGTGCTTTTCCAAGTAACTCGCCGAAGGCGAAACACGAGGCCGTTAGGCCGAGGCTCTTGATCTTGAATTACTGCAAAGCATCACTGAGATGCCCCAACCCCGCCAGCTCCAGCTCCTGCCGGCGAATACTGTCCAGACTCACCGCCGCCCCCTGCGCATCGGGCACCGCATGCCAGACCACAAAATCCCGCTGAACATCCAAAAACAAAAAGAAATCGTTAAACAACTCCGCCTGCGAAAACCGCCGCTCCAATGCATCGCGCAACTGCTCCGGACGCAAGGCCCGGCCCTCGATATGCAACGCAATGCCCCAGTCCCGATGCTCACGTCGAGTGACAAACGCCACGCCCGTCGCAACCGGCCAGATCGCCGCACGCTCAGCGGCGACGTGGGCATAAAACGCTGCTTTTTCCGATACCCGAATCATGCTCAGTCCTTTAATGGCACCACAGTAAAATCCTGCTCATGGTCACGCTCATCAATCCCCTGACGCATGTCCGGCGGCCACCAGATCACCAACTCCCGGTCATTGGAATCTGGCCGCTTGCACGAATAACCCGAGCACCCATGGGTGGCACACCCCGCCAACGTGGCAGTGACCAGAAACAGCAAAAGCAAACCGCGCAGGTTCATCGTGTAGCCCCCTTGAGCAGCGAAGGTCGGTTCTGTTTGGCCTTGCTCGACACCTGCGGCTGACGCAGGGCGATGTAGATTTCACTCTCCGCCCCCGGCTGCAGCCACGCATGGGGCCAGGCGCTGACACCCATCACCCAGCGACCGCCACAGCGGCTTTCGTCGATGCGCACCGGCTTGCTGGTGGTGTTGCGCGCCACGACCACCGCGATGCCCCAGTCCTTGCGGGTAAACCACTGGGAACGCTGGCGATCCATGCTCAGGCCGACGCCCGGATCACACAGGCTGTCGGCTTCGAACGGCAGGGTCTCGCCGCTGTTGAAGCCCACCGGGGTCACGCCGTCGAGCAACTGGGTGAAGGCGTTCTGCACATCGCTGCGGGTCGGTTGTTCACCACCGTCGCGACGTTCCTTGATGCGCTTCATCTGGTCATCGACATCGTGGGGGTTGCCGTTCTGCACGTAGCGCGCCGGATTGATCTGATCGCCGATCAGCCGAGGCGTGAGGATGAACAGGCGCTCACGCTGGTTCAGCTCGCGACTGCGGGACTGGAACAGCAGCTTGCCGATCACCGGAATGTCGCCCAGCAGCGGGATCTTGTTGACCTTGTCGGTGGTTTCCAGCCCGTGGAATCCGCCGATCACGAGGGAGCCATGCTCCGCGATCACCGCCTGGGTGCTGACGTTGCCCTTGCGCACCGCCGGCTGATCTTCGTTGATTTGCGAGGTGTCGATCTGGCCGTCTTCGATGTCGACGATCAGTTGCACCTGGGATTTGCCGTTCTGGTCCAGGGAGCGCGGAATCACCTGCAAGCTGGTGCCTGCCGTGATGGCCTGAATGTCGGCGACGCGTTCGGAAGTGGCAGTGAGGTATTCGGTACGGCTGAAGTCGATCACCGCCGGCTGGTTTTCCAGGGTCAGAATCGACGGATTGCCGATCACCGACGCCGCGCCGTTGCCTTCGAGGGCATGCAGGTCGGCCGAAAATTTACCGGCATCCTGGATAAACAGCGTGGTGCTGGTGCCCTGCTCGAACAGGTTGGCGCCGCCGCTCACGCTGCCGCCCTTGAAATTCCAGCGGCTGGACAGCTGCGCCAGTTCGTTGCGGTCGATGTCGAGAATCACCGCGTCGATCTCGATCAGGTTACGCGGCGTGTCCAGTTGCTTGACCAGCTTCTCGTACATCGCCCGGCGTTTGGGCAGGTCATAGATCAGCACCGAGTTGTTGCGCACGTCGGCGCTGACGCGGATCTTCGAACGGCCCTTCTCTTCACTGGAGGACCCGCCGCGCTTGCCACGTGAACCCAGCACCCGGTCCAGCCCCTGTTCGATGGCGCCGGTGTCGAAACCCTGGCCTTCCATGCCGCCGTAATTCAGGCCCGACGACGTGGTGCCGCCTCCGGATCCGGCTGTACCACCCTGCCCTTGCAGCAGGTTGACACCGTTGATGGATTCGCCACGGGAGCGGCTTTCCAGCAGCTCCTGAAGAATGCTCGCGACGCCGGCGACGGTGAGCTGTTGATCGCGATAACGAATGGTGCGGTCGGCGGCGTTGGCGTACTTCAGCGGCAGGACCACGACGTCCTGCTTCTCGGCTTTTTCCGGTGCCTCGACCTTCTTGCTGTAACTGCGCACGAAGTCGACGTACTTGGCCGGACCGCGCACCAGCACCACCCCTTCGTCGGGCAAGGCGCCCCAGCCGAAACGCTTGTCCAGCAGGCCGACATCGGACAGCGCCTGCTGCAGGTCGTCGACCGCTTCCGGCGACACTTCGATCCGTGCCGAGGTCTGTTCGCTGGTCGGGCTGATGTACAGGGTCTCGTTGTAGACGAACCACTGGAAGTGATGCTCCTGACCCAGCCGGTCGAGGAATTCCTGAGGGTTCTGCGCACGAATGCGCCCGTCCAGCGTGCCCGGCATCGCCGGCATGTCCAGGCCGATGCCGAACTCCTTGGCGAAGTCTGCCAGCGCAGTGGCCAGCTCGGTCTGCCGCGCATCGTAGGCGTAGGCGGTGTGTTTCCAGGCGTCTGGCACCGCTGCCAGCGCCGGCGCGCCGATGCCGATCATCAGCAAAGGCAACCACATTAAGGCCTTGCGCATTTCACACTCCCGGTTGCCAGGTTTTGAGGGTCGAGCGGGACGACGAGGCGGTCGCGCTGCGAATCGAGGTTTGCATGAGGCTGAGCATCGCGGCGCGCTGATTGGCCAGGCGCTCCAGACGTTCGAGCAGTTGCGTGGGATTGCAGGGGTCGGGAATCCAGCTGACCAACACCACGCAGCGGGTGTCGGGGTCGATCGCCAGTCCGCCCTCACAGGCACAGGCCACACCGGCACCGCCCTGGGCGAGTACCGCGTCGAGGCGTTGCGGGTCGCTGCCGTCGTAGGGATCAAGCACATCGAGGCTCAGGCGAATGCCGTTGCCCGACACCGCCAGTCGCGCGTTGGCATCGTCGATCCAGCAGTCCAGTGGTGCGAGCGGACGTCGCTCGCACCACTGAGCGAGGATCGCGCTGAATTCACTGAATTCCATCGATGATCGCTTTGGTGATGCCGTGTTTGGCGCGCAGCCCTTCGTTGAGGATCATGTTGGCGACGTTGGTCTGCTGCGAGGCATCGCTGAACGCCTGGAAGTCTTCCATGGTGCCGCTTTCCGAGGCGGTTTCGGCGGCGTCCTGCATATTGTCCTGGGCGCGGGAATAGGAGTGATCGAGGTGGTTTTGCAGGGATTTGAAACTGATCATGCCGGTGGCTCCAACTGAGGGATTCAACCCCTGAGTGGAACCTGCGGCCGCTCCGGTTCCATGAACCGTCACAACCGGGTCAAGAAAATCTCATGAAGGCGCCGAAGACCCCACCAGCCCGCGGCGCAGGCTGTCCCAGTCGATGTCGAACGCGCCGTTGGCGTCGCTCAGGCGCAGGGTCTGCGGCGCCAGGGCCGGGTCGGGCTTGAGCTGCCAGTGACCGGCGAATCGACTGGCCGACAGCCACTCGCCGAGGCTGCCGAGCATGTCGGGATGGGCGCTGAGCACGGCGGTGGTTTCAACGGACTGTCCGGCAGCCAGATTGCGCATCAGGGCGCGGCTGCGTTCAGCGAGTGTGGTCTGGTCGAGCAACTCGGCAAGGGCCTCATTGAGCAGGGATTCCACGGCCTCCATCGACGCCTCGGCCAAGGCCAGTCGCTGCTGCTCAAGGTGCTGCAGAAAACCGTTGGCGCTGTCCCAGAATTGCGCCAGCGCCTGATCCTTTTCGTGCTGCGCCTGGGCGTGGGCGGCGGCCAGAATCTGCTCGGCTTCTGCCCGGGCATTGTCCAGCACCTCAGCGGCGAGCACGGTACTGGCCAGGTCTTCGCGACGGAGGATGTCGGTGACCAGCACGGTGGAGGAAGACAACACGAGACGACGCTTGGCGAGCATGTTCAGCTCCTGAAATACAATGAGGTAACGGCAATCATCAAGGCGTCGTCACTCGCCACAACACCGAGTGCCAGAGGGTTTGCAGCTTGTTCTCGGGCAGCTCGGCGCACGCCGTCGGCAACACATCCGGCGCCCACGACAGGCGCAGCCGTGACCAGCAAGGCTCGCCCGCCCACGCCGCCAGCAATACGCGCGCATCGCTCACCGAGGCGTCCAGCCATAAACCGGGCCGCAACGCCTTGGCCACGGCGCGGCACCAGGGCTCATGCACGTGCCCGGCGTGATCAGCGCTCGCCTGCCCGCCCTGGCCGAAACAGATGCGGCCGGCCAACGACAGCGCCTGCTGCTGTTGCGCGTCACCCAGTTGCAGCCATTGCATCATCGAGTCAACGGGCGGCGGCGGTTGGCTCGGGACCACGCCGACGCTGTGCAGAAAGACGTCGTGCCGCGTGCCGAGCAACTCGGTGCCATCCTCGCGCGTCACGCCGCAATGGTGCGCGAACACGTCGATCCAGTCGGCATGGGCCCATTCCCATGGCGCACACCACCAGCGAATCCAGTGCTCCTCGGCGCTGAGCATTACGCCCTCACCGGCATGCTCGTCCGGGCACTGCGGCGCAGGCCGATGCGTTGCAACAGCGCATCGCGCCAGTCACCGCGCAGGGCCAACACGATCAGGGCAATCAGCAGCAGCGCGGCAAACGGTGCGAGCCACAGCATGCGGTTCCAGAAATCGAGGTTGGCGCTGTCGACCAGAAACGGCCCGAAACTCACCAGCCGTTCGGTGTCCTGAAACTCCGCCGCCGGCACGAACACGATGGCGAATTTCTTCGAATCCAGGGGCTCGCCGGACATGCCGGGAATGCTGCTGGCGACCATCTGCTGAATACGCCCGCGCACGCTGTCGGGGTCGAGGGCCGAGGTGTGTTTGATGAACACCGCCGCTGAAGCCGGCTGCACCGGCTCGCCCGGCGCGATGCGTTCAGGCAGTACCACATGCACGCGGGCGACGATCACGCCGTCGATCTGCGACAGCGTCGCTTCCAGCTCCTGGGACAAGGCATAGATGTACCGCGCGCGCTCTTCCAGCGGCGTGGAAATAACCCCTTCTTTCTTGAAGATTTCACCCAGGCTGGTGCGCGAACGACGCGGCAGGCCGGCCGCATCGAGGATCCGCACCGCGCGATTGATCTCGGCGGTCGGCACGCTGATGACCACACCGGTCTTCTCGCTGCGCTTGCGCGCGTCGATGTGCTGGTCGGCGAGGCTGGCGATCACGTCGTTGGAATCCTGCTCGGACATCCCGGTGAACAGGTCCGTGTCATCGCTGCACCCGCTGAGCAGCAGCATCAGGCAGATCAGTCCCGCAGTCAGGTATTTCACGGCATGCCTCTACTGCAGGTTGGTCAGTTTATCGAGGGCCTGGGCGCTCTTGCTGACGACTTTGGTGGTCAGCGCCATTTGCAGCGAATACTGCGACAGCGACCGGCTCATCTGGGAAATTTCCAGCGGGTCGTCAGTGGTGGACGCCCGTTTCATCTTGCGCGCCGCTTGCTGCGACAGCTTGTCGGTGGCGCCAAGACGGTCCGACAGCGCGCTGGCGATCTGTTCGGACAAATGGCTTTGCTGCATCGACAGCTCGGGACGCATGGCGGCGTTGAACAGATCGACGTCCGCCTGCGAAGGCCCGCTGACCAGTCCCTGATCCAGGCGTGGCTCAAGATCGGTGGACGGCGATTTGAGTTGGTTGACATTGGAAAGGGTCACGGGGGTTCTCCGGCAGACGGTGTCGAGGGGCGCAGCTCGGTTCAGGACAGGCTGTTGCTATTGCTGCTGTTGCCACCGCCCACCAATGCCGAGACAAGGGCAGCAGCGGCCTGGGCCAGGGTGTTTTGCTGATCCTGTTGGGCGAACGGGTTTTGCCCGCCTGCGCCGTTGACGCCGGCACCGTTCTGTTCCGCTTCAAGGCCTTTCTTGATCAGGCCGCTGAGCAGTTGCCCCAGGTCCTGGGTCACGCTCTGGGTGGCACCGCCCGACTGAGACGCGTCGTTCATCGGCGTACCGAGGCCGCCGCCGACGCTGGCATTGACGCCCTTCTGCAGCAGATCGCCCAGCAGTTGGCCGAGGTCCTGATTCACGCTGCCGGGGGTTTGCATAGCGCCGCCCGATGGATCGGCGGGAGAAAGGCTGCTCAGCTGCGATCCGCCGCCGGCATCACTGAGGCCGTTCTGTTGCTGATCGAGTTGACCGCCCAGAGAGTCGAGCGCAGAACGGAAGTCAGCGGTCTCCTTGCCGTCGAGGAAGTTGTCGCCCTCAGCCGTGAGCTCATTCTTCCAGGAGCCCGAGTCCGGTGCCGGAAATTTGACCGGATCCTGGGCCGTGCGCTGGTCCATGAATTCAGCGATTTTTTCCAGCAGCGGCATGTCGCCCTTGGAGAAAGTGGTGCCTTTGTCCGTCTTGGTCAGGAGGTCGTCCAGTGAGGCCTTGGCCAGACCGTTGAGGGTCTTTGACATCAGGTCCGGCGCGCCGGCACCCGCCTGGCCTGCATCGGCGGCAGCACCAAAATTGTCGCCCAGCTTGTCTTTGATCAGGTCGCCCAGCGCCGCCTTGATCATGTCCGGATTGCCGCCGATCAGGGACGCCAACGGATTGTTCTTCTCCATCTGCTTGCCGACCATCTGGCCCAGCGGCGATTCCTTGTCCAGGTGCCCGTCCTTGGTCAGCGCCTGAGCCAGTTGATCAATGACGTCCTTCAGCGACTGCGGGGTCTTGTCGCCGCCTGAAGTCGGCTGGGAAGCCACGGTGCCGATGTGCAGGTTTTGCAGCGGATTGGTATTGGCATTGAGACTTAGCATGAAACCTCCATCCTTAGGTGGATGCCCCCCTTTTCAGGGGGCGCTCGGACCGATCAGTAGCTGATGCCCTTGGCGTTCTGCGCTTCGGCACTGATCGCCTTGTTGGCGCTGTCTTCCTTGCCGGAACGGATGGCGCTGAGGACATCGTTGGTCTGCTTGCGGATGTCGGCTTCGGTCTGCATGGCAATCAGGCGCGCCTGGCTGGCATCGGCCTTTTCGGTAGCGGCGTTTTGTGCCGCTTCGGCCTTGGAAGGGGCAGCGGAATCAGTGATCTGGCCTTCCTGCTGGACTTTGGTCACAGCGTTGGCGCCCTGCTGAGTCGCCTGCCCGGCGCCAGTGATAAAGCTGTTGGCGAGGCCACCGACCATTGCTATTGGATTTGGCATGTCGAACACTCCTGAGTCATCACCAGCGAAAGTGCTTGGTGCCAATGGGTGGCCCGGACCTCAGGATCGGTTCCCATGTCGCTCAATAAAGTTCGTAGCAGGCGGGGACGCTGCGGATCTGGCCGTTTGAACGCAGGGTGTGTCGCCAGAGAAAGCGGGATAAACGGAGGTCAGACGTCGAGCTCTTTCATGCGGTGGTAGAGCGTCCGACGGGGAATTTCGAGCTCCTGACTCACGGCATCGACGCTGTTGTTGTGGCGCTTGAGCGCGGCTTGAATCAGCGCTTTTTCGATGACCCGCAACTGCGATCTCAGGCCCGATGATTCGCCCTCTTCGCTGGCCTCCCCGCCCAGCAGCGGAAAGCCCATGACGTGACGCTTGGCGGCTGATTTCAGTTCGCGGATATTGCCCGGCCAGTCGTGGTTGAGCAGGACGTGGCGCAGCACGCCAGTGGTCTCGGGCATCGGAACACCCGACTCCTGCGCTGCGGCTTCAGCAAAACGCGCGAACAACGGCAGGATGCGCGCCCTCTGCTCGCGCAAAGGCGCCAGGGTCACGGTCAAGACGTTCAGGCGGAAATACAGGTCCCGGCGAAAACGTCCCTGTTCGACCATCTCGTCAAGGGAGCGCTGAGCCGAGGCGATGACGCACACGTCCAGGGCAATCGGTGATGTCGAGCCGAGGCGTTCGATGGAGCGCGTTTCCAGCACCCGCAGGAGTTTGGCTTGCAGGGCCAAGGGCATGCTGTCGATCTCGTCGAGGTACAACGTGCCGCCCTGGGCCGCTTCGATGTAGCCAACCCGGGCCCGATCGGCACCGGTGTAGGCGCCGCTGACCACGCCGAACAGTTCGCTCTCGGCCAGGGATTCCGGGATGGCCGCGCAGTTCATCGCCACCAGCCGGCCCTTACGACCGGACAGCGCATGAATCCGGCTGGCGACGGTGTCCTTGCCAGTCCCGGTTTCGCCTGACAGCAGCAGGTCGATCCCCAACTGGCCGAGACTGCGGGCCACCACCCGCAGGTTCGGCACCTGATGGTCGTCCTCCAGTTGCTCATCGAATAACTCGTACACACTCATCCACGACCTCTGGTATCTCAGGGTTACGCGACATTGGCTGCGCGAGATTGGCTGCGAGGCGTCCATTGCGAAACAGCGCGCTTGGTGAGGCAGGTATTTGTGGGGCTTCAGGGCGGAACTCGCGTTTGTAGGACCGGCTTTAGCCGGGAAGGCGTCAGGCGTCACACCACACATCTCATGCCTTTCACACCGGCCTCTTCCCGGCTGAAGCCGGTCCTACGAAATCACCGCTTCTTCAGCATCATTCATCCCCAGCTCCTTCATCCGGTGGTACAAGGTGCGCCGAGGAATTTCGAGCTCCTGCACCACCGCTTCCAGGCTGTGTTTGTGACGCTTGAGTGCGTCTTCGATGAGCATCCTTTCGATAACGCGCAGTTGGGTCTTCAGGCCGGTTTCCAGGTCACGGTCCGCAGGTGCATCGCCGCCCAGCAGCGGGAACCCCAGCACAAACCGCTTGGCGGCCGACTTCAGCTCGCGAATGTTGCCGGGCCATGAATGGCTGAGCAGGACCTGCACCAGGCGATTGTCCAGCTCGGCAACCGGGCAGCCAAAATCGGCGGCGACTTGCTGGGTGAACTGGTCGAACAATGGCAGGATCTGCTCGCGACGCTTGCGCAAGGCTGGCATTTGAATAGTCAGCACATTGAGCCGAAAAAACAGGTCGCGACGAAAAAGCCCTTGTTCCACGAGTTCATCCAGAGGGCGCTGCGCCGAAGCGATGACCCGAAGGTCCACCGGAATGAAGTCGGTCGACCCCAGGCGCTCGATGCCCCGGGTTTCCAGAATCCGCAGCAGCTTGGCCTGCAGGCTCAGCGGCATGCTGTCGATCTCGTCCAGGTACAGCGTGCCGCCGCAGGCCGCTTCGATGTACCCCTCCCGAGACCGACTGACACCGGTATAGGCGCCGTTCACGACCCCGAACAGCTGACTTTCCGCGAGGGATTCCGGAATAGCCGCGCAGTTCATACCGATGAAAGAACCTGTCCGACCGGACAAGTCATGAATACGTTTGGCCAGCGTGTCTTTGCCTGTTCCTGTCTCCCCGCACAGCAGCAAATCCATACTCAGGTTTGCGGTATTCAATGCTATCTGCTGGATATCCAGCGCCACATTTTCTGGCGGACAGGAACAGTCGCTTACATCGATTTCTTCTTTCATCGATACCTCTCGTAGTGGGAGCAAGCGATTTATTAATACCACGCATTACAAAGGCAGCCACAATTAAATTTAGTTCCCCGACGTCGCGAGACCTACTTCACAGGCGACCAGTGATAGCACTTTGACTTTATTGACGAGGACAACTAATTATCCGCAAAACATTCAAACGACTATTTAAAATCATCCGTTGCCCCCGACTGGACGATGACTGATCGGGGGCGTCCAAAGCCACGGCCAGCCTGGCGCCTGCATCACAATAGCTTAACAATCATCAGGTTATGCTCTGCCATGGTGCGTCCCCTCTGTCTTCCCCTCATCGCTATGGCGGCGGCGAAGCGGTTGACAAGCCAGCACGCTGACTCATGCCGTTTCAAACTTATTGTCATTCCTCGCGCGCTCGACCACCGTGTATTTAATATTCGCTCGTCCCGAACAAGTAATGCGAACTTACTTGATCGCCTGACTTATACATCCCGTCCCTTTAAAACTTATATAACGTCACGTACCTATTTAAAGCGACCCTATCATTGACACCTGAATTATTAGTTTCAAGGAAGGCTAGTTTAACTCCGTTCGGAAATCCGACTGAGCCAAGTCGGTTTTCCGAACACGCTTTACTGTACTCTCGCGTATAGGTCCAAACCCCTTGCGTTTAGCGGGTCGGACATACCGACTATCATGATTTGAACTATTAACGGCGAAGCAAAGGTTTGCGGATCAATAACGATTCGGTAATGGGATCCAACTATTTCTCGCCGCGCAGGGTGATGTGGCAGGCACTGCTCAACGAGCCAAAGGGCTCAGCAACCTATGGCAGTGGATGTTTCGAATTGTGTCTTCGGAGGCGACTGGCCATGATGTATCGGCGTTTTTACAAAACGCCGGCAAAGTTCGCTGAAATTTTCGTTAATTCATTGTGTGAATAAGTCTGACCCGGCTCATCCGGGTCGATGGGACGTGCAAAGCAGGCGGGCGGATGTGTGTCTGCGCCGGTACACGGCGAGCCCATTGCTGCCAAAAGTGGGCCCGAAGCGGACAACCTCACGGCTGAAACCTCGCCTCAGGGGCGCACAATTCCCGCTGACGCCGTGGCAGTCGTGACCGCTAGTGCCTCGTTACCGTGCACGACGTCGTCGGTCATTTTGTCCAGAGTGGCGGAAAGCTGCTCGAACTGGTCGCGAGGCACGAGCAGGCGAGAGGGTCCGTCGGCGGTTTTTTTGCGCAGAAATGCCGGGTTGAGGTTCAACAGCACCGAGCGATCGATGCCGGCGCTGACAGCGAGGCGCTCCAGATCCACCGGCCGCGCCAGCTCCAGCTCCGTGAAATACGGCGCGTTGGCCACCGGGCTGAGTTTCACGCCATAGGTCTCGGGTTCGCGCACCAGCAACGACAGCGCCAGCAGGCGCGGCACGTAATCCTGGGTTTCCTTCGGCAGGCTCAGGTGCCAGTAATCGGTGGGTAGCCCTCGCCGCTGATTTGCGTCGATAGCCCGGCTCACCGTGCCCTCCCCTGCGTTATAGGCCGCCATCGCTAACAGCCAGTCGCCACCGAACTGGCCATGCAGACGCGTCAGGTAATCCATCGCCGCTTTGCTGGACGCCACGACGTCCCGGCGGCCGTCGTACCAGGCGGTCTGGCGCAGGTCGAAATCGCGCCCGGTGGCCGCCATGAACTGCCACAGCCCGGCCGCGTCACGGATCGAATTGGCCTTGGGGTTGTAGGCGCTCTCGATGATCGGCAATAGGGCCAGTTCCGCCGGCATCGCGCGCTGATCGAGGGTTTCGACGATAAAGTGCAAATACGGGCTGGCCCGCTGGCTGGCGTTGCGGATGAACCCTGCATTGCCCAGCAGCCAGTTGCGCTGACGCACGATGCGTTCATTGACGCCATTGTCGTCGGCCAGGCGGAAATCCTGCCCCATTCGCTGCCAGATATCACTGCCGTCGTAGGATTGCGTCGGCCGCGAGTAAGCCAACGGCTCTTCGCTGCGATGGAGCCCCGCCACCAGGCGCGGCGTGCGTTCGGTACTCGCCTCGGGAGGGCCGTAGGACTGGCACCCGGCACACAGCACCGCGACGGTCAGTGAAGCGATGCGCATCGGTCGAACGACACGCAAAACGCCCGGATACGGGCGGAAGGCAGGCGGCATGGGAGGTCATCCTGAGAGGTTTATGCTGTGTGGCACGGGCGCTTGAATGGTTCCAATACGCCCGTGCTGTCACACCCCTCCTGCGCGCCTTCCTTATATAGAAAGCCTCTGCATCACGAATGCATCACCTTGTCGTGATCGCGAACGCTGTATTTCACCACGCCCCAGATCAGCAGCTCGTCGCCCTCCATAACGTAGCGCGGCGGGTATTTGGTGTTCTCGGACTTGAGGATGACCTCGTTGCCACGCATGTGCAGGCGCTTGCAGACGGGCTCGGTATTCAGCGCGGCGATGACGATGTCGCCATGCTCGGCATACAGGCTGCGGTCGACAATCACCAGATCGCCGCAATAGATGCCCGCGCCCTGCATGCTGTCGCCTTCTATTTTGACCAGATAGACATGGGGCGCGCGGATATCGAAGAGCTCGTCCAGCGAGATGTGCCGCTCGATGTGATCGGCCGCTGGCGAGGGAAAACCCGCCGGTACTTGAAAGGCATAAAGGGGGAACCGCTCGCCCGCCGCTGACAACCGGCCAAGGATGGTGACACTCATGGGACTGACCTTGTGTTTGTTAACTGTACGTATATACAGTTAACGTTCTCAGCCGCGTGCGGTCAATGTTGTAGGCAGGAAAATTCGACGGGTGACACATGTGCGGACGCTACTCGATCTACGAGCCAATGGACCATTACCTCAAGACGCTTGCGCCAGAGCAGTTGGTGATCAACGGCTACGATCTCTGGCCCATCGAGCGTTACAACGTGGCGCCGACCACCCGCGTCGAAATCATCCGGCCGGTGACTGACGGCCTGAGCGTCGACAAAGTGCGCTGGGGCTGGTCGCCCCACTGGGCCAAAGGTAAACGGCCCGACCCGATCAATGCGCGGGTCGAAACGGTCATGACAGGCAAGTTCTTCAAGGATCTGTGGCCGAACGGTCGCGCCCTGGCCCCGGCCAATGGCTGGTACGAATGGGTCAAAGACCCGAACGACTCGAAGCGCAAGCAGCCGTACTTCATTCATCTGAAAGACCAGGGGCCGATGTACTTCGCCGCCTTGGGACAGGTCAGGCCAGGGCTTGAGCCGGATGAGCGCGACGGCTTCGTCATCATCACCGCAGCGAGCGACGCGGGCATGCTCGACATCCACGACCGCCGCCCCCTGGTGCTGACGCCCGAGCTCGCACGGGAATGGGTCGACCCGCAGACACCGGCCTCACGGCTCGCGCAAATCGCCCAGGAAGGCTGCCGGCCGGTCAGCGATTTTCACTGGCATGCCGTGGGCAAAGAGGTCGGAAATGTGCGCAACGAGGGTGCGCAGTTGATCGAGCCCTTGGCCGGGCCCGATTTGCTGACGGAGGATCAGGACGAGAACGTTTGATCGCTGCACATGGCGATCACGCGGCACTCAATGGGGCAGGTTTGGAGTGATCAGAGCGTCCACTTCACCGAGAACATCAGGTTGCGCGGATCGCCGTAAACGCCGGTACCCGACGCGATCGGAATGCCCTGCCAGTAGCGGGTGTCGAACAGGTTGTTGACGTTGACCCGGCCGTCCCAGTGCTCGTTCAGCTTGTAGCCGGCCATCAGGCCGACGATGCCGTAAGCGTCCTGATCGGCCTGGCCGTCGCCAACGCGGTTGAAGGTCTTGCTCTGGGCCAGCACGTCCGCCCCCACTCGCCATTTGTGCAGCTCGCCGGGCAATGTGTAGCTGGTCGCGGCTTTGAACAGATGTTTCGGCTGCTCGGGGGCGAACAGTTTGCCTTCGTTGCTTTTAGTGCCGTCTTCGACAAACTGGCTCAACACGTAGGTGTACGACGCCGAGAACTGCCAGTCCGGCGTCAGCGCGCCGCTCAGTTCGGTATCAATCCCGCGGCTGCGCACTTTGCCCGCTGCACCGTAGCAGCTGGACGCCGGGAAGCTCGGGCAATTAGTGGAGTTCTGGTCCTGCACCAGGTACGCCCGGTTTTCCTGCTCCATTTCAAAGAGCGCCACCGAGGCATTCAGCGCGCCGTCGAAGTATTCGCCCTTCAGGCCGATCTCGTAGTTCTTGCCCGTCATTGGCTTCAACACCGAGCGCGCTGAATCCATCTCGGTCTGCGGCTTGAAGATTTCGGTGTAGCTGGCGTAGGCCGAGTAGGTGTCGTTCAGGTCATAGATGACGCCGGCGTAAGGCGTGACTTCGCGGACCACCTTGTAATCGCCGCTGCCGACGCGGTTGTCGAAGTCATACCAGCTGACGCGGCTGCCGAGGATGACGTGCAGGGGGTCGATCGGGTTCAAGCGCGCGGCGGCGTAAACCCCTTCTTCGGTGGCGGCATTGCGGGTTTCGTACAGGCTGGTGTCGACGTCAGGTTTGGGCAGTGAATGGGTCGGGTTGTAGAGGTCAATGGGCGTGCCGTCGGTCCAGCCGCCCCACTGGTGAAATTTCTCCTGCCGGTGGCTCACGCCCACGACCAGTTCATGCTCGCGACCGAACATCTGAAACGGCCCGCTGAGGGAGGCATCGAGGTTGGTCTGGTCATCGTCGTCGCGGTACTTGCCGTGGTACTGCTGAAAACCCAGACCGTCGTAGTTGCCGATGTAGCTGGAGAAGGTGTCCGCTTCAGCCCAGATCTTCTGTCCCGCCAGCTTGGCCGACCAGCCGTTGTCCAAACGGTGGGTGACGTCGGTGAAGAACATGATGTTGTCTTTGTTCCAGTACGACCAGTCGTTGCTGAGGAACGTCGAACGCTTGAGGTGCAGGTCTTCGCCGTTCGGGCCGCTGGGCAGACCGCCCCAGTCCGAGGTGTTGTCGTCACGCTGTTTGGACGCGCCGACGGTCCAGGTGGTCGAGTCGTTCAGGTCGGCTTCGAGAATCCCGTAAAAGGTCTGCCGCTGATTTTTGCGGATATCGGAGAAGCTCTTGTCATCTTCGTACGCGGCCACCACACGGCCGCGAACGGTGCCGGAATCGTTGAGCTTGTTCGACGCATCGACCTCGGTGCGGTAACGGTCCCAACTGCCGGCGCTGGTGGTGACACTGACCTGCGGCACGGCGGTCGGGCGCTTGCGCACCAGGTTCAACGTCGCCGCCGGGCTGCCCGCGCCGGTCATCAGGCCCGTCGCCCCGCGAACCACTTCGACGCGGTCATACATGGCCAGATCCGCGCCGGAAATCACGTCCTGGGTGTAGGCGCTGATGCTGCTCGGCAGGCCGTCGTACATGATGTTGTCGATCTTGAAACCGCGCGCCAGAAACTCCTGACGGTCCGACGCCGTTCGGTGCAACGTCACGCCGGGCGCGTATTTCACCACATCGTTCAGGTCATTCATGCCCTGATCGTCCATGCGCTGGCGGGTGATCACACTCACCGACTGCGGCGTCTCGCGGATGGACAGCGGCAGCTTGGTCGCCGTGTTCATGGAACCCGTTGTGTAGGACCCCGAACTCTCCGTGGTCGCCTGTCCCGCGATGCCGTAATCGGCGTTGATGCTCAGGCCTTCCAGCGCGACGGCGCCCGACGCCGAATTGCTGCTGGCACTGCCCGGTTGAGCGAGCGATGTTACCGGTGGCTGATCCGGCAAATTCTGCTGCGTCGGCGCTGCGAAGGAATGGCTGGAGAAACCAAGGGCAACAAGTGCCGACAAGGCTGGCAGGGCGGGACGTAGCATCGGGTGCTTCCTGGAAAGGGCGAGAGCTGATCTGCGGCGCATCACCCTGATGAGCGACGTTCCACATGGCGAAAAGCTATGAGGGCGCCGATCGTAACAACCTTTTTATAAATTGTTAATGCAAACCGTTTCCATTTGTTAAAGCGTGTGATTTGGTTTTGCTGCTGTTACGTCCATCAGTCGGCTCGGGCGAATTCAGTCTGGACCGGGCGGCGAGATCACAACTATCATGCCCATGTCTCACGATGAATAACCAAAGGTACTACCTTGCCCCGTTCCAACTGGCTGCCTACGCCGCCTTAGCGCTACGCCCCCCTCGCTTGACCCTGACCGCCACCTGACTGCGGTCGAATCCTGCTGCGCCTGATTTTCTGTCCGCGGCTAATCCACAACTCAATTGAAACAGACACACGTGTATCGCCCAGCGCCCGTCGCTGTGCGTCATGCCGTGCCTGCCCTGGGTGAATTAATGTTTGAAAACATCAGAACCGCCTGGCTGTCCGACGCCAGAGCGAACGTACTCGCTGGACTCGTTGTTGCGCTGGCCCTCATCCCCGAGGCGATCGCCTTCTCCATTATTGCAGGCGTCGACCCTAAGGTCGGCCTGTATGCCTCTTTCTGCATCTGCACCGTCATCGCTTTCGTCGGCGGCCGCCCGGCGATGGTGTCGGCGGCGACCGGAGCGATGGCCCTGCTCATGGTCAATCTGGTCAGGGACCATGGCCTTCAATACCTTCTGGCAGCTTCGTTGCTGTGCGGAGTGCTTCAGATCATCGCCGGCTATCTGCGCCTGGGTGAGCTGATGCGTTTCGTCTCCCGCTCCGTCGTGACCGGGTTCGTGAACGCCTTGGCGATCCTGATTTTCATGGCCCAACTGCCGGAACTCACAGGAGTGACCTGGCCGGTTTATGCCCTGACGGCGGGCGGGCTGGCCATCATTTACCTGTTTCCACGACTGCCGGTGCTGGGGAAACTGCTCCCCTCGCCGCTGGTGTGCATTATCGTACTCACCGCGATTTCAATCTCGATGGGACTGACCGTACACACCGTAGGCGACATGGGATCGTTGCCTGACAGCCTGCCGATATTTCTGTGGCCGGACGTGCCGCTGAACCTCGACACCCTGCTGATCGTTTTGCCCTACTCTGCCGCCCTGGCGGTCGTAGGGCTGCTGGAGTCGATGATGACCGCGACCATCGTCGACGACCTGACTGACACCTCCAGCGACAAGAACCGCGAGTGCAAGGGGCAAGGCATCGCGAATATTGCCTCTAGCCTGATAGGCGGCATGGCAGGTTGCGCAATGATCGGCCAGTCAATGATCAATGTGAAATCCGGCGGCCGCACCCGACTGTCGACGCTGAGCGCCGGGGTGTCGCTGCTGGTCATGATGGTGTTTCTCGGCGACTGGCTTGCGAGAATCCCGATGGCGGCGCTGGTGGCCGTGATGATCATGGTGTCGATCAGTACGTTCAGCTGGGACTCGATCCGCAACCTCAACAAGTACCCGCTTTCAACCAACATCGTTATGGTGGTGACGGTCGTGGTCGTGGTCGCCACCGACAACCTGGCCTTCGGCGTTGTGGCGGGTACCTTGCTGGCGGCAATGTTCTTCGCAAACAAGATCGGCCATCAGCTCGAGGTGAGCTCAACCCGTGATCCCGAGCACCCTCACCGCACGTATGAGGTAACCGGTCAGGTGTTCTTCGGATCAGCGGACAGGTTTATCCGATCCTTTGATCTCAAAGAGCCCCTCGAGACGCTGGCCATTGACCTTCGCGCCGCGCACTTCTGGGACATCACGGCGGTTGCGGCATTGGACAAAGTGGTGCTCAAGCTTCGTCGACTGGGGGTCCAGGTGGATGTCATCGGGATGAACCAGGCCAGCGCAACCCTCGTGGATCGCTTCGGCATACATGACAAACCGGACGGTTTAGAGACGCCAATGGGGCACTGACCGCAGCAAAACGGTCAGTAGTGACGCCGGGAAGGCTTGGCAACGGCCTGCGCTGCGCAGAGACGCAGCGCTGCAATGGATACGCGTGGTTTGCGAAAGTGATCCGGCGTCGCCCGTCATCAAGCCACCGCGCGTCGCCCTCCACCGAATAATTTGGGGCCCAACAAATTGACTGTCAGACCCAACATCACAAGCACACCCCCCGCGCATTGCAGCACGCTGAGTCGCTCGCCCAGCACCAACGCTGAGGAACTCAGGCCGACCACCGGCACCAGCAGGGAAAACGGCGCGACCTTGCCCGCCGGGTAGCGAGACAGCAGCTTGCTCCAGCTGATGTAGCCGAAGAGCGTGGCGACGAAGGCCAGATAAGCCAGCGACAGCACCGAGCGCCAACTCAGGTTGAGCAATGAATGCTCAATGAGCGCCGGCCCCTCCAGCCACAGCGACATGGCGAGAAACGGTAGTGGCGGAACAATCGCACCCCATACCACCAGGGCAACCAGATCGACGTTGCCGAACCGGCGCGTGATGATATTGCCCAACGCCCACATCGAGGCCGCGCACAACACCAGCAACACCGCCAGCAGCGGTGTCGCAGCCCCTGTGCCCATGCCGATAAGGGTCAGCCCGCCCGCGGCGATGAGTAAACCCGCCACGCTATAGACGCGTAATTTCTCACCGATGAAGATCGCCGCGAACAGCAGCGTGAAGAACGCCTGCGCCTGCAGCAGCAGGGAGGCCAGCCCCGGTGGCATGCCATGGGCCATGCTCTCGAACAGAAAGGCGAACTGACCGAAGGAAATGGTCGCTCCGTACGCAAGCAGCCAGAACCAGGGCAACTGCGGACGACGGATGAAAAACACGGCCGGAATCGCAACCAGCGTGAACCGCAGCGCGCCCAGCAGCATCGGCGGCAGGCCATCCAGCCCGTATTTGATCACGATGAAATTCAAACCCCACGCGATGATGACCAGCAATGCCAGGCAAAGGTCTTTAAACGGCATGGTGTTCCTTAAGAGTTGGCAGGTAGTTGGGGAGAGCCCGATGAAACAATAATCGCCTCGTGCCTGCTGCATTTGCAAACGCCTTGGCACCGTTGAATGAAGAATTAGTTAATTGATTATTTAGCACTGAGCAAACCCACGGACATGCTAGCCATAGGCCTGCCCATCCGCCGAACGCACCTTAAGTATTCAAAAATCCGGCAGACACGCTGATCGCTGGAACGGACCTCAGCGCCTTCCTTTGGAGCTCCGGAGAAACTCACATGCAACTACAAAACTTTAGAATTGCGACCAGAGCGCTGCTCTGCTTCGGTCTGATCACGCTGATCCTGCTAGGCCTTGGCGTGTTCGCTTACGTTCAAATTGATGAAATGCGTGCCACTGAACAAAAGCTGGAAACCGACGTGGTGCCCAGCATTCAGGTGATTGACGATATCCAGATCGCTCTGCTGCATACCCGGCTGGAAAGCATACGATCGCTGGCGGTGTCGGGCTCAGACGCACAACGCAAAGTCACCGATAATATTTTTCAAGACATCGCCACGCTCGAAGACAAGACGGGCTACTACCGAGCACACCTGATTACTGACGAAGAAGATAACAAGCAGTTTCAAACCGCGAACGGCCTGATGGAGAAATACATAGCTGGCGTCAAAAACATTATTTCGCTGAATAAAACCGACCATCAAAGCGCGCTGGACTACGCCAACAACGAACAGGCGCAGACCGCGACGCAGTATCAGGCAGAGCTCACAAAGCTGCGCGACCTTAATTCACAGAACGCCGTCAACGCCGGGCATCGCGCTGCAGAGGTTTACAACCACAGCATCATGGTTCTTATCTCCGTTGTTCTGGGTGCATCGGTGCTCACCATAGGCCTGGCTTATGCCCTGACCCGAAGCATCGTGAAGCCGGTCGGCAGTTCGTTGACCTTCGCGGAGAAAATCGCAACGGGCGACCTCTCCGGCGTCCTCGCCGTGACAGGGCGGGATGAGATATCCAGTCTGATGATTGCGCTCAATCTCATGGCCGGCAATTTGAAGACCACGCTGACTGAAATATCGGGAGCGGCCGACCAACTGAGCACCGCGTCCGTCGAAATGACATCGATCACCGAAAACGCAGACCGGACACTTCAAAGACAGAACAGTGAGATCGAACAGGCGGCCACGGCGGTCACCGAGATGAGTGCGGCGGTGGAAGAAGTCGCAAGAAACGCGAACTCGACGTCCGAGGCCGCGCAGTCATCCAGCACATCTGCCGAAGAGGGCAACCGCCGGGTCGTCAACACGGTGACGGCCATGACGAACCTCGCCGACCTCGTGGACAACTCTGTGGTACAGGTCAAGGCCCTGGCCAGTCAGGCTGACGATATTACGAAAGTGCTGAGCGTCATCCGCGCCATCGCCGAGCAGACAAACCTGCTCGCGTTGAACGCGGCAATTGAAGCGGCGCGCGCCGGGGAACAAGGACGCGGCTTTGCCGTAGTGGCAGATGAGGTACGAGCCCTGGCGCACCGGACCCAGCTGTCTACTCAGGAAATCGAGCAGATGATCACCAAGGTCCAGTCAGGGTCCGCCGCGGCGGTGGAATCCATGGACAAAAGCAGGCAGGAGGTTCACAGCACGCTGACCTCTGCGAAAGACGCAGGCTCGTCCCTGCGCCTGATCACCGACGCAGTCCTTGAAATCAACGAACGAAACATGCAGATCGCGACGGCTTCGGAGCAACAAGCCCATGTTGCCCGCGATGTGGACAGAAACCTGGTGAGCATTCGGGATTTGGCCATACAAAGCACCGAGGGCGCGAGACAGACGCTGGAAGCAAGCAGCGAACTGTCGACGCTCGCGGTCCGACTCAACGACATGGTCGGCAAGTTCCGGCTTTAGCCCATGGCTGCTTTGACGCCCTGAAGCCGGCTTCCCTGCCCCAACGGCTTGCTGATGACTGTGCCGCTGATCACGGAACGTCCTTGAAAAACATGTGGCTCCCGAGTTTCAGAGTCGGCTTGGCGCTGGCTGCCCACGCCGGAGCCCTCGACAAAGTGGTCGCGTAGTAGTGAGTGGCCCCGCCGGTGGGGTCTGGCACGTTCCCGTCGATTACTTGGTCGGCAGCGATTTGGCACTGCGCCAACTCGCGGAACGGAATCTGTCGCGCGCCGCTCACGGACGGATAGTTCGGGTCGCCCTTGTTCCAGCAACTGAACTGATAGGGCTTCTGGCACACCCCGGCATAGCCCTCGCCCCACCATGACTTTTCTTGTCCATCGTTCACGCGGTTGCGGATCGTCCAGGCCACGGCCAGCATTCCGGCAAGCCCTTCCCCACGAGCTTCGCCATACAGCGTGCGGGCGAGCAAGCCGCGATCTCTATCAGTGACGGTCATGGCTATTCTCCAGACAAAAAACCCGCTCATCGGCGGGCTAGACGATCGGATGTGCTTTTGGGGGCGGTCTGCCGCGCGTCACGCTCGAGGGCGATGGCGCCCTGCAGACTGACAACGCGAATCTGCTGGGCCGCAATCAGCAGTCCCATCACGATTGCAATCACTACAGCGGCCCGCAATGGCTCGCAATGTGGAACCCGCTTTGGCTACGGCGACAATGGCCCCAAGGCTCATAACGAATCCGCCTTGCGTCCGAGGAACCGGATGATCAGCTCGCGGATCGCCGTCACGCCGATGAACCCTATGGTGCCGCCGGCGGCGACGGACAGACTCGACGGCCAGGCCATCCATTCGATGACGCTGCTGGCTGACAGGCTCAATGCACCACAGATCAGCGCCTCAAGCACGACGCGCCATTTGTTGGCTTCTTTGCCTTCATAGAGCACGCGCAACAGAGAAGTGGTGGCGGCCATGATCGCTCCCTGCCAGAGCGGCGTCGTGATGATCAGCCAGACGTGCGCCCAGAAGTCAGGTGTTTTTTCCGGCATCTTCGTCGACCTCCGACAGTCCGCCCCCTCGGGCTCGGGGAATGGGTCAGCCCCTCGGCAATCCCTACTTGGAGCGATGAATGTGGCAGGGCTGAATACGAAAAAGCCCCGGCAAATGCCGAGGCTCTGAATAAGTGCATGTCGTTCACGCTGCCCGTCGGAGCAGCGCGGGTACTGTTAAGTAGCGTTCCGGATCGGGTGTTCACACCCGCGGTCGCTGAAAGAATGGGAAGGAAAGCCTCCCGGAATGGGAGGCTCAGGCTCTGACAGCCAGACCTACGCTTGCGCGTAACCCCACTGAGTGATGCGCTCAGCGAAGTATGGCTTCACCATCGTAACCGTTGCCGCCTGGTTACTCGCTTCAAGGCTCATCTTCTCGCCGTCAGTGCCCGGACCCGCGACCCATAGGGTGACGGGTATTTTCTCAGCCTTGGCTTTGTCGAGCAGATTCTTCAGCGCGGTGCGGCCAGCATCCGTTGGTGGAATGCCAGTCTCGCCGATGAATGCTGCCATCTTGTTGGCTTTGGCGTAAGTCAGAAACGGACCCACGATTTGGTCGCGCAGCGCCGTTGGCGAAATCTGGGTGTTGTCGCCGTTGTAGGCACCGCTCGATCCGCCATCGACGTCAGCATAGGCGTGCGCTTCCCAAACAATGGAATTTGCCGGGTCCACAATTTTGGACTGTAGATTGACCGAGGCAGTCGCCCAGTCCTTGGCGCTAGCGTATTGCAGGCCACAGATGAAGACTGGCTTTTTGGAGCTGTTGCGCAGGGCCTTCAGCACGGTATTCATCGTGTTGATGTAAAGGGTTTCCAAGTCGGCCGACGTAATGTAGTCCTTTGCGCCGGCGTTGGGGTTGGGATAGGGCTCGTTGCCCAAACCCCAACCCAGAACCATAGGGTCGTCGCACGCAACAACCAACTTCTGGTGGAAGTTCGCCAAGTGGACCGCACTCCAGGAACCACCACCGACGGAGTTACCCTCCTGGATCAGAACCTGCTCTGTAATTTTCCAGCCGTCTTGATTGCCCGCCTCTTTACTTGGGTAAAGCTGACCGGTCAGTTGGCCATTCGCATCGGTCTGGTAGCGATGCAGGCGCATGTAGTGATGCGGATCGGGGATGATCCTGGCTTCACCGTTAGAGTCATCGCTGATCGCCTTCAGCATTTCCTTCCACTTGTCCACGAACTCCTGCTTCAAGTTCGCGCCTTGACCTGGCAGACCGTCGATTGTCGACAGCTCAATGGCGCGCTGCAGTTCGAACGGAAAACGGATAAGGCGCACACCGAGGTTCTTCACCCAGTGAGTGATGGTGTCCCGAGTGGGCCATTGATAATGAGTGCCGGCCGAACCTGGAAGGATTTGACCCGCATTGGCGACCGAGCCCAGGTTGATTCCTACCAGAGGAATGTTTTTGAGCTGGGCGATTACTGAGCTGCTATTGGACATTTTGATTACCTTGAGTCGAATGATTTTTAGCGGAGAATTCCGCATTCATGTCGCTCACAGGCGATAGCTCGGGGCACGTGGCCCTCACATGATTCAACGTCCCGCACCGGGAACACTTGATCTGGAGCTCCGTCATCTCACCGATACGGGCGAGAAGTCTTTTGCACTTTCCACATCTGCAATCTTTCAACATTCCGCGAAGCCTTTTGGATTCTGCCAGGCTCCGCCCCGCTCGCGCGGAGAGTAAGGGCCTCGGCTGGTTTGCAGGTACAGCCTGCGATCTGGCGATCCCTGTGGGTGTTGGTGCACCCGCCTGACTGCCCTCTCTTTCTTCGTTGATTTCCCGTCTGGCCCTGTTGCCAAGGCCAGCCAGCGAAATCGGTGATTCCGTCCTGCTAAAGAGCTTTGATCCAGTCGGTCCCTTGTCGGGGCTGGGAGACCACTTCGCTGGTCCCTGGCTATCTGGCGGCTTCACCAGTCATGTATCGCTGCGGTATGTCGCTGCGATGGATGTAAGTTAGCAAGCGCTAAATTTAGCGTCAATAGCTAATGCTAAATTATTTTCGTGCCTGTAATGGGTGCTGGTCGCTCGAGGCAGGTCGATATTTCTGACAGGGGTTTTGCAAACAGCTGACTGCCGTTATGCTTACGAGAACTGTACGCATATACAGTAATCAAGGAGAAACTGATGTCCCTACCAGAGAAGAAAAAGTCTCAAGAGCGCGAGCCCATGTCCGGCCTGGAGCGCCTGAACCTAAGGGTGGCGGGCATGATCAACCACCCGATCGCCCAGGATCAGATGTGGGTCACGATCCATAAGCTGGAGACCGACGGCGAGCGAGAGTGGGACGAAGTGATGGGGGCTATTGCGGAAGTGGATGGGATAGAGATGGTTTTCAACGATGAAGACAGTTCGGTCACGCTGAAGTGGGAAGCGCCGTCAGATGACGATCCCCGCGTCCAAGTGCGGGACGAATTCGAAGCACTGGAGGAAGCCGCGCCTTTCTGAGTGCACAAAAAAGCCCGCCTGATTCGCGGGCGTCTGCACCTTCAAAAAACCGCCTGTGCCGGCCACTAGTCGGCCAGATCGGCCAGCGCAACTAGGCCTTTCTTGCGTTCCAGATCAATAAAACCTTAGCATGGATCGTCACGTCGTCGATCCTTGCCGTCTGGTTCTCATAATGCTGATTGTCTGAAATAAGCCTGTAATTCTCTTCGTCCAGTCGCATCACGCGCTTGATGTACAGCTCTTGGTGCCAAGTCAGTACGTAGATGCCCTCACCGATGAAGTCCTGCACGCCTTTGTCGACGATCACCAAGTCTTTATCGTTGATGGTTCCTTCCATGCTCTGACCCCAGCCACTGATCATGGCCAGAGCTGTCTTCGAGGTGTAGGTCACACCTTTCTCGCGAAGAATCTCCTCTCTGACAACCAAGTTGCGCACTACCTCATTGTAATCAGGCGGCACCTGTCCGTGACCCATCGCTGCACGTATGTCGTACTGGCGAATGACAATCTCTTCCTGGGTAGGACGAAGGGCGGCGTAATTGGCCGGAAGCACGTCTGTGCTCTGGTCATCCGGGTCGGCAGCCGCCGCCACAATCCGGTCCCGCGCCTCATTTGAAAAGCCTTTCACCTTGGCGAGAGACTGTTTGAGCTGTTCCAGTGCCGAAAGCCCGGCCTTCACTGATGTCGCGGAAGTCTCGGACGCAGCAGGGCTGACCAAGCTTCCCGAAGGAAGGCCGATCTTCTCTTCCAAATTCGCAGCAGCTTTCTCGCCGAGGTTTCTGTGCCCGTTAAGAATCTGGGACAGATACGACGCATCAAGGCCGTGCCTATTGGCGAAATCTTTCTGGGAGGCCCCGGCCATCAGGGCTTTCAGGGCGTCGGCTCTAAGCTTGTTAATGTCCATGTCCCATCATCGCCTCCGGTTAGCATACAGTAAATTACGGTCTGCTATCAGTCACATGATTAGCTTTTGCTAATTCTCACGCAAGCCGGGCAGGATGATCCGAAAGATGAAGATCAAATGCAGCCCAGCGAAAACCAGAACCCGAATACGAAAAAAGCCCTGCATATGCAGGGCTTTTTACTGTGTTTGGCGGGGAACTAGGGATTCGAACCCTAGAAACGCTATTAACGTTCGCCGGTTTTCAAGACCGGTGCATTCAACCACTCTGCCAATTCCCCGAAGCATTTGGCGGCGAAGGTTTTTCACCCCTCCGTCGCTTTGCGGGCGCCATAATACCGTAATGAAACAAGCTGTCAAACTCTCCGGCTAGCGCGCTGCCTCGCCTCTGTTATGATCTTTGCAACTTGAGGTTTCAAACCCTTCGTTTTCACCACCAGGAGTAGCGCCATGCGCGAACAGGATTACGCAGTCAACAACCGCGTGCAGGTCGAGCAGCTAGAGGTTAGCCGCGTCCTGCGCAACACTTACGGCCTTCTGGCCCTCACCCTCGCCTTCAGCGGCGTCATGGCGTTCGTCTCCCAACAGATGAACTTCCGTTACCCGAACGTCTTCGTTGTGCTGATCGGCTTCTACGGTCTGTTTTTCCTCACCAACAAATTGCGCGATTCGGCGTGGGGTCTGGTCTCGGCGTTCGCGCTGACGGGCTTCATGGGGTTCATCCTCGGCCCGATTCTCAACCGCTACATCGGCATGCAGGGCGGTGCTGAAGTCGTTGCCTCCGCGTTCGCGATGACGGCCCTGGTCTTCGGTGGTCTGTCGGCCTATGTGCTGATCACGCGCAAGGACATGAGCTTCCTCGGCGGCTTCATCACCGCAGGCTTTTTCGTGTTGCTCGGGGCCGTAGTAGCCAGCATGTTCTTCCAGATCAGCGGCCTGCAACTGGCGATCAGCGCCGGCTTCGTGCTGTTCTCGTCGGTCTGCATTCTGTTCCAGACCAGCGCGATCATCCACGGCGGTGAACGCAACTACATCATGGCGACCATCAGCCTGTATGTATCGATCTACAATCTGTTCATCAGCCTGTTGCAGATCTTCGGCATCATGGGCAGCAAAGACTGATCCGTTTGCCCGCTTTAACAAAAAGCCCGCTTCTGCGGGCTTTTTGCTGTCCGGCGTTCGTGAATTCTTTATCATTGCGCCCATGTTCCCTGTCAGCGCCCGACCGAGCCGCCCATGAAGTTCGCCATTGCCCTGCATTCGCCCGCCCACGCGCCCTCCTCCCGGCGTGCATTGCTTTTCGCCAAAGCGGTT
>LIDZ01000070.1_pt4 | contig 26771 bp, 27 predicted proteins | sample 644651 | NCBI WGS metagenome assembly LIDZ01 (sample SAMN03856242, study PRJNA289617) | food metagenome | isolation source: wine grapes on drying loft during traditional withering process | host: Vitis vinifera cv. Corvina | place: Italy: Gargagnago di S. Ambrogio di Valpolicella | collected 2014-01 | reverse complement strand
CATCCATGGATGAGCTTAAAGTAAAGCATATTCTCATGAACAAAACGCTAAGTGAATTTGCAAATAAGTATGCCAAACTTATCAGCGTGAAAATGGTAGACATCAATCAATTCGTCTCAGATTTGTCAGGTGGCAACAAGCAGAAGGTGGTTCTAGCAAGGTGGATAGGGAAGGATTCTGATATCATCGTACTTGACAGCCCAACTCGTGGCATTGATGTCAAGGTTAAGTCTGACATATATACACTTATGAGTGAAATGAAGAATCAGGGCAAATCCATCATATTGATATCAGAAGAAATTCTAGAGCTGCTGGGGATGAGCGACCGAATTCTCATCATGAGGGACGGCAACATCAGCGGAGAGTTCATGAGGGATCCAGCACTTACAGAGGAACACTTAATAACGAAGATGATTTAGGGGGGTGAAAAATGTGTCAGAATTAAAAAATATAGAATTAAAAAATGAAGGAAAAAAAAGCTTCCATGCTGAAATTAGTGAATTCATGAATAGGCCTTTGACTCGTACCGTTCTACCGGTGGTTGGACTTCTGGTTGTAATTGCGTTGTTTGCAATTTTGACAGACGGCAGGCTCATTGAACCTTTCAATATACAACTTTTACTCAGCCAGACATATGTGCTCATGATTGCTGCTACAGGTGTATTCTTAATTATGACAATGGGTTCCTTGGATTTTTCTCAGGGTTCAATGCTTGCTATCTCATCCATTGTGATTTGCTATTTGTCCACCTATAGTATTCCTCTTGCAATCATAGGTGGCATCGCTACAGGTGCTGCAATCGGTGCGATTAACGGTTTCTTTCTCGTGAAACGGAAAATACTGTCATTCATAGTTACCATCTGTACAATGTTCTTATTCCGTGGTCTTTGCGCTTATCTGACCACGAATTCGCCGGTTTATGCTGTGAGTAACATTTCTACATATGACACCATGCCCGTAGAACTTACACTGACAACAGTTGTATTGCTAGTTGTGTTTCTGCTCTTCCATTTCACAAAGATTGGGAGTAACCTTAAGGCAATCGGCGCAGGCGAGACGGGAGCTAGATTTGCCGGTATAAAAGTCGGTAAGACAAAGTTGCTGATTTTTATGGCCTCCGGAGCAATTACCGGATTTGCTGCGTTAATCAATGTAATCAAGGTTGGTTCTGTCACCTCCACCAGTGGTAATATGATGGAAACCCAAATTTTGATTGCACTTGTTCTGGGAGGTTTGCCTATCTCTGGTGGTGCAAAGGTAAGCTTTATCAATGTTATTGTTGGTGTTCTGACATACAAGGTACTTGCCGTTGGCCTCGTAATGATTGGTCTTACCACTGAGACTCAGCAGTTGATCGAAGGCATCGTCTTCCTGATTGTCGTGGCACTATTCAGCGACAGAAAGTCCATACAGGTAATCAAATAACGGCGTTAGACTTCTCGATTTAATATAAAACAAAAATAGATTATTATTCATAAGTAACTAAGCATATTAATTTAAAATTTCAACTGCTTCCTTTAAAGTAGTTGAAGTTCCGACGTTACCTGGCAATATAACATATGACAGTCTTGGGAACTTACTTTCACTGCATGTAGTCCAAACAGGTATCTCTGACTTAATTTGTTCAATCAAAACAGTTTAATGCATTTTATGGTGGAAGTGAAGCAAATGTAGCAGTATCACTTGCCAGCTTTGGTAAAGAAGTAAGTTATGTAACCAAGTTTCCGGCGAACAACATAGCACAGTGCGCAATAAATGAATTAAGAAAATATGGAGTAGACACAAAGAATATAGTAAGAGGCGGAGAAAGATTAGGCCTTTATTTTTGCGAAAATGGAGAATCTCAAAGACCTGCAAAGCTTGTCTATGACAGAAAAGATTCTGCAATAGCAAAAGCTAAAAGAGAAGACTTCGATTGGGATAAAATATTTGAAGGAGTAGATTGGTTCCATTTTTCAGGAATATCTCCAGCACTTTCAGAAGAATGTGCAAAAATCACATTAGATGCAGTAAAAGCAGCTAAGAAAAAGGGAATGACAGTAAGTATAGATTTAAACTATAGAGAAACTTTATGGGATGCAGATGCATTCAGTAAATCTATAAGAGAACTTTTGAAATACTGTGATATAGCTCTTGGAAGCATAGAAGAAGTAGAAATGGCAGTAGGAGAAGGCAAAGGCACTAGTTGCAATGATTTACTTAAAGAATTAGTAGAAAAATTTGACCTTAAGTATGCTTCAATAATACTTAGACAACGATTTACTGCTGAAGATGTAGATTGGGCAGCAGTACTTTATGATGGAAAAGAATTTTATAATTCAAAAAAATATGATATACATGTAGTAGACAATATGGGTGGTGGAGATGCTTTTGCAGCAGCGCTTATATATGCAATAACATCAAAACTTTCAAATCAAGAAATTGTAGAATTTGCCACAGCCGGTTCATGTTTAAAATACAGCATGAATGGTGATACAAACCTTTCATCAGTAGAAGAAGTAAAAAAACTTATGAATGGTGACGGTACAGGAAAAGTAAGTAGATAAAAGATTAAGATAATATACTTGATATAAATAAAAAAATCACTGAAAGTTATTAATAAACATGATGACTTTCTAGTGATTTTTTTTTGAGGTATTATGAAAGCTTTTTATGTTCACAAAATATGAAATATAGGAAAAAATTTATAAATAATGTGAACATAAAAGGGAATCATAAATACATGAGGTTATTAATGTCGGTGAATTAACTTTTTATTATAAAAGGAGTGAGGGTCGCTATGAATTTGAGATGTGATGGGGTTTTTGAAGGGGGCGGGGTAAAAGGAATAGGTTTGACTGGTGCAGTAAAAGCCATTGAAGAAGCTGGATATAAGTTTGAAAATCTTGCTGGTACATCAGCAGGTGCTATTGTAGCTTCATTACTTGCAGTGGGATATTCTGGTGAAGAAATTGAACATGAGCTAAAAAAATTGGATTATTTGAAGTTTAAAGATGAAGACCTCATTGATAAAATAGGTATATTAGGTAAAACTATAGGTACGATTTTCGAATTTGGAATATATGAAGGTGATTATTTCAGAAAATGGATTGAAGAATTATTTAAGGCAAAAGGTAAAACAAAATTTGAAGATATAAGATTGAACAACTCCACAGATGAAAGATACAGATACAAATTCAATGCTATTGCATCAGACCTTACAGATAAAAAAATGCTGGTACTTCCCCAAGATCTAAAAGAATTTGGATTTGATCCAGATAAATTCAGCCTTTCTTTAGCTGTAAGGATGAGTATCAGTATACCTATATTTTTTGAACCTGTGAAGCTAGAGGACAGTACTGGGAAAATTCACTATATTGTTGATGGTGGTGTTCTGAGCAATTATCCAATATGGCTTCTAGATAATAAAAGCAGTGAGCCACAATGGCCAACATTTGGATTTAAGCTTTCAGAAGATACAGGTGGGGTACAGAAAAGTAGCAAAAGTAATTCAATAACATCCATTGTGGGATATTTAGAATCTTTAGTAGGTACTATGTTAGATGCACACGACAAACATTATATTTCTACAACAAAAGGTGATATTGATAGAACAATTATTATTCCGGTCACAGTTGATGTAAATGGCAGGCAAAAAAAAATAAGTGCCATTGATTTTGCCATTACACATACTGAGAGTGAAGCTCTTTTTCTTAATGGATATAATGCAGCCCTAAAGTTTCTAGAGACTTGGAATTTTGATCTATGGAAGGAAAAGTTTAGAAAAATTCTGTGAAAATATCTTTAAGGCATGAAAGCTTTATGTGACTTCCATGCCTTGAAAATAATTAGGTTATATGCTAGTAGTTGGAGGAACATAAGTTTTATCAATGCGAAAACTTAGTTGGTCATCAGTGACTCTAGTATCTAATTGAAACATGGCATAGAGGTAGCTACCCGCATCTTCAGGCGTAATACGCATAGTATGCATATTATTTTTATAAACTGTTCTAGAAAAGTTAAAAGAAGCATCGAATATACACCAAGTTATTGGAGTAGTACATAAAGTAGTCTTAACAACTGCATGATAAACAAAATTATCAACATAGTCATGATCCCATCTTGCCGGTCTATTTGGTTTAACAGGAAGAGTACCACCGGGTGTTGCATTTTTTATGCAAAGTATAGAACAATCATAGTCTCCAAAAAGGTTTATAAAATATTTTAAAAGTACTGCATAGGTTATACAGTTAATTAATATTGGTTTTGGAGAACTTACAAGAGCTATATTAAACCATTTTTCAAAAAACGTAATCACACCAGTAGCATTATCTAAACGTATAAATGGACTTTCATGACCCTCGTATATAAATGATTCATCATTATATAAATTCCTTGTCACAGTAGCAAGAAACTCTGGTGTAAGAGTAACTGATATATTTTCTGCGGCAAGTCCTTTTAGAGCTTCCTTTTTAAATATACTTAAATAATCTAGGTTAATGAAATTATCTGGAAAAAGTTTATCTAAGGAAATAGGAGGCACTGGAATACAAGGCAAAGTATAAATATTAAAAGTTATATCAGAATCTGTATCCTCGTATCCATCAACTGTATAGTTCCAACTAAATGTGGGGCCGAATAAGTAAATGTTATCCAAACGTTTATTCACGATTTCCGTTGTTTTTAACTCAATAAAGTTTACTCCCTCAGTAAAATTATCACCACTTCCAGATAAATGATTAAAAAAAGGAACTTTAGTGTTATTAGCATAGCCGGATATACTTACACTATAATACGGCTTTTTTTCTTTTGATAAAACTGTAAGTTGAAATTTTGCCTTAATTTTAACCTGCTTTAATTCACTGGCTATATATACAGAAGATATAGGAGGCTTATCTCTTATAATTTCAGGTGGATTTATAGGACCAGAGTAATTTTTACAATGAACAGCACTTTCGGCAAAATTCTCGGGATTTGATTGTAGGGTTAACTCTAAAATTTTCACTATATATTTTTTATTAGGGTCATCATCATCATCCTTAGGTTTATTTTCACGATTTTGTTTTATTTTTTCTATAATATGCCCAACAATAATATTTATTGTTTCCGAAGCAGCATATAAAAGGAATAAGGCAGTTGTAGCGGATTCAAAGGGCACAGTCATTTCTGCTAAAGTGGCACCATTTATTGCAGCTAAACCTCCAGCGGCAACATTAGCTTGAGTATTAACAGCACCTACTCTAATAAGCCCCTGAAATTGTGAAATATTAATTGATCTTAATGCAATAGCTACATGCCTGTGTATAAGAACACCAAAACCACCATGGGTAACATTATTTTTATTTTCACCAATAAACGCTGTATCATTTTGAATTTCTTCAGCAAATATTGGAGCAAATTCAGGTTTATATCTGAAATTTTCATAAATATAATTTAAAAAATAAGGAGGCAAATCTTCAGTATTTTTTGTTTTAAAGTTAAAATATAATCCCAAACAATTTTCAAAATAGGAAACAATTGCAGAAAAAATAATTTTACATTTCCACTTAGTAATGTCTGACATGCTAGGAAAAGTTTTTGTTATCCTATATTCATTAGGTTTATCGTTAATTGACTGAACAGTATGAGGTGCAATGATTAACCCTTGGTTTGTAAGGGTAAGTTCAGTTGAAGATACTAAATCACATGCAATTCCTGTATTAAAACAAAATAATGCTTTAATACCATCCTCAAAAATGAAAGGTTGGTTGTTAAAAAACTCCATAGCGTCAGTTTGTAAAAGGGATTTATCAAAAATAGCTACAGTAGAAATATAACCGTCAAAAGGAAGACTTCCTTTATTTTTTTGAGAATTAAATGCATTACCTATTTTCACATCACCTATACTAGTTCGATTAAAGTTATTAATAGGGAATTCTTTTTTCAGTTCTCCATCTATAAAAATATCTAAATTATTTTTATTATATGTAACTAATATGTCAAGCCAATTGTAGCATTCGTAAACATCATCAACTAAAACATCATCAAGACCTATTTTAAACATAATCTTTAATGAATTATAATCCACATGTTGTGTGCATAATGCGATACTGTCTTGTTTATCAATATATCCATTTGAAATTATTGTTTCGATTTTATTATCAGAAGGTCTAAGGTACACTTTGGCATAAATAGAAAAAACACCATTTTCAAAACCACCAGGATTAAGTTCTGGTGAATTTTCAAGTTTAGCATATCCATCTCTATTTTTAGACTCACTACAATAGACGTGGACACAATCCAATATCTGGCACGAACCAAATGAGTTAATAACTAAATTACTTGGGCTTAAATCTTGTATTATTTCCTGGTTAAAACTTATAAATCCTATAAGATCAGCCATATCATTAGTGTAAGTTTGTTGGAATAAATACGTCTTATAATCATTTTGTTTCATAGCTTTTTTATAAATTCTAAACGAACGGAGATATCCTGAAAAACCAGTTCCAAGGAATAATGGTCCGGTTGAAAGAAGTTTTTTATTTTTAATTTCTTTTGAGTATATATTTATTCCATTTAAAGCTACAGTGATATTTTCATTATTGTAGGAAAAAAATATATTTGCCCATTCATTTGACTCAAATTTAACCACATCGTTAATAATTATTATTTTTCCAATACCAGGGAAGGAAAAATAAAATTTTTTCTCTTCTATTCCAAGTAACAAACCATTTTCTTGAGATATAATCTGAGAAGATTTTCCAGTAATATAATACCAAATATCAAAGGAAAATTCGTTTGATGTACTTGAAAGAGGAATGGATTCTATTTTTAAATAATTTTCATCGGGATTATCATTATCAATGTTTAGTGAATAAAATGCTCCTTTTTGATTATTGTTATACATGTTTACTCATTCTCCTTTCCTTTAGAATAATTGAAAGTTCTTTAAACTCATTTTGGAAATCTAACATTTCTTTAGAATAGTTTGGTTTTTCTAGATCCAAATTACTAGTTCTAGGTATTAAGTTATTTTGAATATTAAAATCACCACATATCAATCCATTACAAAACATACTATTTAGTCCATCAAACTGTAGACTATATACTGTATCGTTATAGTCAATTGGATATAAATATTTAATTTGATCAAAGCCATCTTTTATCTGTATATTGTCTAAGGCATTTAAATCAAAACCACGTGTAAAACCGTGCTCTGTAAGGATAGGGTGAGAACCTGTAGCAAGTAAAACTCTTCCGCCATAAGTTTCAATATGTAACAGCTTTTTTTCCGTACCAGTAATTATATTTTTAACTATAATCTTAGAACCGGTTGTCGAAAGTACCTCGTCATTAATTCGTATGTCAGAAATTTTTTTTTCGTTGCCATTAAACATTTTTATTTTAGTATCTTTTCCTAAACATCCCCAATATAGAAGAATGGGAGGAATTTGTTTAGAGCACGGATTTGATTTTAATTTCATAGGCAAACTATTGATATCTAAATATACAGTAGTATACTGCTGCGTAGTGATATCTTTAATTTTAATTGGTAATCTAGCATGAAAATATAGTATAGGTTCATAAGAACCACCAAAAATACTTACGACCACTTTAGATTTCCAATCATCTGGAAAATTCCAAGAAAGCTCCCGTTTGGAGGGGGATATTGTATAAAAATTAGTTATATTATAGCTATTATGTATGTCAAATTCAGCGACACCATGATTGTCAGTAAGAGATACAGAAATTTTGAATTTGACATTATTTCTATCTATAGAGATAACTTCATATCCTTCATTAACAGTTACAGATCCTGTAAAGGGGAAATGCATATTACAAATTTTGCCGTTACTTTCTAAAGTATTGGTATATTTATAGTCGAATTGATCACAATCTCTACGTTCATAAACAATTATAGTACATTCACCATGACTAATAGAATTCATAGGAGCAGTTACATCTACATTGTTTACTATATAATCATCAGAATCTTTAGTAAAAAAAGATTTTTCATAAATCAGATGTTCGGCTTGAAGCGTAGGTTTGTTATTTTTAGGAGAACTCCAAAGCACGTCAACTTCACAATTAAAATCAATTGGTGTATTTTTAACATAGTCATTAGCGATTATTGAATCCTCATAATTTAAGCAATGGCTATTAGTAGTGTATTGATTAAGAGGTAAAAATATAGTTTCATCTTTGTCTTCTAAAAAACCTGTAATTGTTATGTTGGATTTTAAATCAATAAAATTGGCGGATATCCCTGTTTCAACAATGAATGAATCATTATTTTTAGAAGCCGAAATGTTTTTTTCTTCACCAAAGTTAATAAAATCTACATCTAAATCGTCTTTTCTATCATCTTCATTTAAGTTCAAACTAACACATGGTTTTTCTTTTAAATGCATTTCACGTGTTCTCTCTAAAGCTTGATAAACAGTTGGATAGTTTGATTTTAAAAAGTCTTCGCCTCCAAGCACATCTGCTATGTGATTATAATGGATATCATTTGAAAAATCATATAATAGGTCACTAGTACAATCGAAATGATTATTTGGAATATTGGTATGTGTAGTCATATTAATATGGCCTCCATTAAGTTTTAATAATAGGATATGTTAAATTTTATTTTTTATGCAAAATGTAACTTTTCAAAAATAGGTTAAAAAGAGTGCTGGTATGGTATATATAATTATAGTGTATGTGTTATTTTAGCAGATTTTATCTTTAAAGTGTGTTATAATATAAAATGAAAACGTTTAAATATTAAAAGAGTAATGTAGACAAACTATCTAATGGAGGTAATCATATGTCAGATAATGATATATTCATAAAATCAATAAATACCAAAAGTTTAGTAACAGTAGAATTTAATTTAGTTGGTAAAGGCATAATATCACGGAAATGTGTACCGTATGATTATGGCCCCAGTAGAAAATTTAAAGATGGACTAGATAGATTCTATTTTTATGATCTTGAGATTACGGGTAAAAATCATGATCTTTTTATAAATCCTAATGAGGTTATAAATATGGAAATGCTCACAGAAAATTTTGATCCAGCAAAATATGTTGATAGCAAACATAAAAAATGGCATATTAAAAGAGACTGGGGAGAATTATCTTAATACTTAAAAACAAAATATATTGTATTGCACAAATACGTTAAAATATAGATGGAGAATCCTCAGAAATGGGGATTCTCTTTTTGCTCGTAATACTTCATAAATAAATTTAACAATGTGATAGTATTTTTAATTCATCAGATTCTACAATATGTCCATCAATAATTTTATAAAAATCGTTCATGAAATATCCTTCATTTAAAGCTAACATTGTATCAAGCCCATATACTTTTAATGTATATTCATGATCTTTATCTGGTGGCGTTGGTCCAATATATCTATTTGTTATAATATGATCAGTTTCACCAATAAAGGGTGAAGCAAAGCTATTTTGGCCTTGCAGAATATTTAGGCTGTTATCTACACTTATGTTTTCAGGAAGGGTGCTAATAGTAGGTGGTATATTGCAAGCTAACCAATGTATCCATGTAAAACCACAAACGGGAATAGCATCATGATCCAAAAAGGTAAGAGCTATTGACTTAACTTTATCAGAAACATTAGTGAATTCAATTGGAAAAGAAACACATGGGTTCCCTTTATATTTATAGTTCTCCTCGGCTAATTTCGAATATTTAGCTAATAAATAACCATTTTCTGTTTTAACGTTAATTTTCATGATTTCTAACATCCTCTCTTTTTTTAAGGTGAAAATTGTATTTGTAGATTTCTCTATAAATAATTATACTTTAAAATTTTATATTTTTAAATTAATAATATATTGATATAATATTAAGAAAAACTCAATGATTCTTTTGTTAGGAGTTAAAATGAATAAAAATAAGATGATATTATATATATGAGGTGTTATAAATTGAAGATAAGAGATGAGTACACATGCCCGCTAGAAGTAGTCCACGATGTAATTAAAGGAAAATGGAAAACAATAATTTTGTGGCAATTAAAATACGGACCTACATCCCTTTCAAAGCTTAAAAATGATATAGCAGGTATTAGTGAGAAAATGTTATTAGAACAACTAAATGAACTTAAAGAATTTGGGCTTATTAATAAAATAAACTCTAATGGATATCCATTACATGTGGAGTATTTTCTTACTGGTGACAGAGGCAAAAAGATTATACCTGCTTTAGAGATATTACAAAGTATAGGTGTTGACTATATGACTCAGCATGGAATGACAGAAATTTCAGACCCGAAAGGAATTTTTTATTCTACTGAGTACCCACAAAAAAGTAAGTAATTTACTTCCTAGTTAATTCTACTATAATGGAGTTAATGATAGGGGGTAATATAAATGAACACTGCATTAATATTGATTGATATACAAAACGAATATTTTAAGGGTGGAAAATCAGAATTAAATCATCCTATAGAAACTGCAAATAAAGCTAAGGTCATACTTGATTTTTTTAGAGAAAATAGTCTACCAGTTTTTCATGTAAAACATATAGGCATGGGGAATAAAGCTAAAGCCTTTTTACAAGACAGTATTGGTGCAGAAATAAATTATCTTGTGACTCCGAAGATTGGTGAAAAAGTTTTTATAAAGCATGTTCCAAATAGTTTTTTTGAAACTGGTTTAGATAAAATTATTTTGGATAATAATATTAACCATATTGTAGTATGTGGAATGATGACGCATATGTGTATTGATACTACAGTAAGATATGCAAAGGACTTAGGACTTATTGTAACCCTAATAGAAGATGCTTGTACTACAAAAGATTTAACAAGGAATGGGAACACGATCCCTGCTGAAATTGTACAGGCAACATATATGGCATCCTTAGATGGAATGTTTGCAAGGGTTATGACAGCTGATGAATTTTTACAAAGTTCCAATACTATTTGTTAAAACAATTATCTAAATTCAGAAGGCTGGAAGATATATGGTGAAGCAAGTCCAAATGCCGATGAAAAAATAATAAATAAAACTTATAATTCTGCTTTCAAGGAGACAAATTTAAAAAAATACCTGGACAGTAAGGGTATAAATCAATTAGTTATTACAGGTATGCAAACAGAATTTTGTATTGATACCACTTGTAAAGTTGCATTTGAGTACGGCTATAATTTAATTATTCCGGAGAAGACAAATACCACATTTAAAAATGGAAATATATCAGCCAAGGATTTATATGAGTTTTATAACTTTAATATATTTAATGGCAGATTTGCAGCCGTGGAAAGTCTGGAGAAAACAATAGGAAGAATAATAGAATAACTTATGTAGATAAATCAATTCCTCTGTTTTCCACTGCTGTAGAAAATACGATTTGTGTTTGTGTGTTTCCAAATTTCTGTAGTTCGCCAATAAATATATCAAGTTCTACAGTTGTATGATATTCAACTGTTATAAGCATTGAATAATTTCCTGTAACACAGTTACATTCAATTACATTAGGGCATGCCGCCACAAAAGGATAAAATTCTGGCTTTTGTTTTGGTGACATTTCAAGGTTTATAAAGGCCTTAATGTTATAACCTAATTTTAGTGGATTAACATGGGCAGAATACCCTGTAATAACTCCAGCCTCTTCTAGTTTAAAAATACGGGAGGATACAGCAGGTGTTGATAAAAACACTTGTTTTGCTAAGTTTTTAAGGGAACAACGTGCATTTTTTTGTAAAAGGCCAATAAGTTTTAAATCAATCTTGTCCATCTCTTTTCATTAGCTAAAGGAAAGTTAGTTTTGTGTTTTCCTTTCTAATGATTCACCTCATTTCTTTTTAATTATAGTTGAAGTTAATAAAATAATAAAATCCATTATATTTATATATTAATATAATAAAGTTTCAAGTTTAAAAATACAAGAGTTTTAAGTAATGAAGATTAAGAATATTAACTTTAAAACCTTAAAATTACGATTTCTCATCTTAATAAGGTAAAAAAAACCACTTTATAAAATGAATTTAAACAACATATTAATTAGTTTAAATAAAGCATAGTATGCTTATTTTTAGCTTTTATTCGTTATTCACCTTTAAGTATTTACATAAATATGCAATCATGTTAACCTCGCTATTATAAAGATACGAAAAAAAGGAAGAGAGTGATTTTGTATGGAAACAAGAATAGAATATGATTCAATAGGAAGTATGAGAGTACCAATGAATGTTTATTATGGTGTTCAAACATTGCGTGCTAAAAATAATTTTCATATTACGGGGAGTGCCATTAACCCAGAACTTATAATAAGTCTTGCCCAGGTGAAAAAAGCAGCAGCAATTACAAATAGAGATGCAAAAATGTTGGATGCTTTAATTGCAGAAGCAATAATAAGTGCCTGTGATGAAATCATTTCAGGAAAGTTTCATGATCAATTTATAGTTGATTCTATTCAAGGTGGGGCAGGCACCTCTGCAAATATGAATGCTAATGAAGTTATAGCGAACCGTGCTATTGAAATACTTGGTGGGACTAAGGGTGATTATAGCACGGTTCATCCCAATGATCATGTAAATATGGCTCAATCAACTAATGACGTATTCCCAACTGCTGGGAAAATAACGATTCTAAAAATGCTTCCAAAAGCAGTTTCTGAACTAGAACGTATGTATAATGCTCTAGAGTTAAAATCTTTAGAGTTTGATAATATTATAAAAATGGGACGTACTCAACTTCAAGATGCGGTTCCAATTAGACTAGGTCAATCTTTTCATGCTTACTCATCAATGATAAAACGTGATATTAATAGGTTAAATAAAGCACAAAATGAAATGCTTACTTTAAATATTGGAGCAACAGCCATTGGAACTTCAATTAATGCTAGTCCAGAATATTTAAATAATATTATAGATAACCTTAGAAAAGTAACAGGAATTAATGTAACTGAGGCCGAGGATTTAATTGATGCAACACAAAATCTTGATGGATTCGTAAGTGTATCAGGTGTTTTAAAAACCTGTGCAGTAAATTTATCTAAGATGGCAAATGATTTAAGATTATTATCAAGTGGACCTAGAACTGGCATAGGTGAAATTAACTTACCTTCAAAGCAAAATGGATCATCAATTATGCCTGGTAAAATAAATCCTGTTATTCCAGAAGTAGTTTCTCAAGTAGCTTTTAATATTATAGGCAATGATTTTACAATAACTATGGCAGCTGAAGCAGGCCAACTAGAACTAAACGCCTTTGAGCCTGTTCTTTTCCACAACTTGTTTGAATCAATTGAAACTCTAAAAAATGCTACTAAGACATTTGTAGATAACTGCATTATAGGAATTACAGCGAATAAGGAGAGATGCGATGAACTTTTAAATAATAGTGTTGGAATGGTAACAGCACTGTGTCCGTGCATTGGATATAAAAAAGCTTCGGAAATTGCAAAAGAAGCATTAAAAACTGGTGATCAGGTTAAAAAAATTGTTTTGAAGGAAGGAATTTTAACTCCTAAAGAATTAGAAAAAATCTTAAATCCAATTGCTATGACAGAGGTTAATAAGTGTTTAAGTGTAGATGAAATATCAAAAGATGATAGATATGCAATGGGTGAATAGATTGATGTAGACTTATAGAAACAGCTAGGATAATGATACTCATATGGTTTTATATATGGGAAATGGCTTGATGATTGTAATCAAGCCATTTCCCATATATTTTCAGAGGTGTTAATTGCAATTTAATTATTTTTTTTCAATAACAAGAAAATAACTGCCATGAAAATGTTTACAAGAACTTAAAATTGTTGTATAATTGCAACATAATAAATTATTATAAGTATCTAAAAACGTTAACGTTAACGAAAAATATTTTACCAAGGGGAGTTTTTATTAATGAAGAAAAAGTTATGTTTATTAGTCTCTACAGTGTTTTCTCTTTCCTTATTTGCACTGCCACAATTAACAAGTAATGTATATGCAGCCTCAGCACCTATACAGGTACAAAGTACAGGCTCTGCTAATGATTTAGTAGTTATCCAGGCAGCAATAAATAAAGCTGTACCTGGTGATACAATTCTACTTACTAGCTCATCCTACAAATTAACAGCACCTATTGTATTAAATAAAGATGGAGCAAAAGGAAACACTATAAAATTAAAATCATCAGGTACGGCAAAAGTTAAACTTGATTTTACAGGTGAACAAGATGGGAACAGTTCTTATGGAATTAACATCACAAATTCATACTGGGAACTACAAAATATAGAAGTTTATAATGCTGGTGATAATGGCATAATAATGAAAGGTGCTGCATCTAATAATAATACAATTACAAACTGCTCAACAGACGGCAATAATGATGCTGGATTACAAATTACAGCTGGTGCTCACGATAATTTAGTACAAGGTTCTTCGTCATTTAATAACTATGACATAGGTACAAAGGGTTCAAATGCAGATGGGTTTGCCTGTAAACTTGCGGCAGGAGCAGGAAACAAATTTATAAGTTGTAACTCTTATAACAATTCAGATGATGGTTGGGACTTACTTGGAACCGATGAATCAGTTACAATAACTAACTGTACTGCTACTAAAAATGGATACTATCATGGTGATCCACAAAGTGCACTAAATAACTCTGGGATGAATGGTGATGGTATTAAACTTGGCGGTAATCAACAACCACCAAAAGGTACACATAGATCATTAGGTAATCATGTAGTAACTGGCTGTAATTCATATGACAATAAAGCAGCTGGATTTTCTCAAAATAATAGTGGAGCATCTTTATCTCTTACTAGTTGCGATGCTGATAGAAATGGTGTAAATAACATACTTAATGCTAATCAAAAAACTACTAAAAGTAACTTTAATTTCCCTTACAATCCTGGTAATGGGCATGTATTTACTTTTACCAACTGTACAACAAAAGGAAAATGCAGCATATATTCCGCTGCAAAAGTTATAGGAGGCAATGTAACTGCAACATCTGCGAATACTCCATTGCCTGATATTAACAACTAATTTATAACAACGTGTTTTTAACTTAATAGAATAAAGAAATCACTATTTATATTTAAATTATAAATAGTGATTTCTTTTGTTATATGCTTGAAATATAAGTAGAATCTTCTTATAATAAAATTATAAGTGAGGTGTTATATATGAATAAAGATAATGATCCTAAACATTGGAAACTAGGAACATTTTATTATAATAAAGATAACCATGCTGAATCTGTTCCTAAAAGAAAGGGAATAGGTACCACACTTAATTTCGCTAGTAAACGTGGTAGACATGTGGTCGGTCTTATATTTGTGCCTGCTGTTATAGTGATAATAATATGTGTTCTTATTGGTTTTTTAAGTAGTAAATAATTGGTATATTTGTTCATTGGGCTATATATAACAATAATTGATAAGCTACCACGATTATAATACTTAAACCAGCTAAGATTGCTCCGAATACTATAATATACTTGCTAACTCCATATATTGCAATTGGTACATCGGTACGAATATCAATTCCTTTGTCCGTATATAGATACCGTAACTGAATGGTGTCACCAATTGTAAATTTCCATTTAAATGCATGTCCTGTACCAGATTTATAAATCAAATATGAGTTAGCACGTTCATCCCAATACTTTATTTTTGGAACCCACCCAGAAGGACCATCTAGGCCCTTAATTCCTAGCACAACATCAACTATTTCACCAGTTGTACACTTTGATTCAGAAACATATTTTTTGCCCTTTTTATAAAAATGTAATCCTATTAGTAAGGGTATTACTCCCATCAAAAAGAAAGGTGAAAGAATCAAAGCCATTGTCATATAAGTCACTCCTCGTATACTTTATATATATAGTATAACATAGGCTTCTAATAAGGGATTTACCGATTCATATGGAAATAACAAATGAGGATAATTTCACTAATTAATAGTTTAGCTAAAGACATATTGAAGCAAAAAATAATTGCATATAATTACATTAAAACCAATTATTTAAATATAAAAGATTTTGTGTTATACTTTAGGCCTAAAGGTAAGGAGGCCTGGACATGGCAATGGGTAATTATGTAGTAGTCATAGGGGGAATCAATTTAGACATAGCAGGATTGCCTTGTGATATATACCGGGAAAAAGATTCAAATATCGGAGACATTCAAATGACAGTTGGTGGAGTAGGACAGAATATTGCTCAAAACTTAGCAAAATTAGATGTTCCTACATATTTGATAACAGTCTACGGAGATGATTATTTTGGAAGATTTCTATATGATGAGTGTAAAAAACATGATATTCGCTTAGATTATGCTGAATGTATTCTTAATAGCAAAAGCTCCACTTATTTATATGTTACAGATGACCAAGGAGATATGGTAACAGCGGTTAATGATATGAAAATTACAGAAAATATTACTCCAGAATTATTGGAGAGACGTATAAACTTCATTAACGGAGCAGGCATTTGTGTGCTTGATGGAAACATTCCGAAAGAATCTATAGAATGGATTGCCACACATTGTACTGTACCTATTTTTGCAGATCCAGTCTCTATTGCTAAAGTAAACAGATTTGAAAATGTTTTAGATAAGATTGATACTTTTAAACCAAATGAGTTAGAAGCTAGTTTTTTATCAGGAGTAAAAATTGTTGATATTGAAAGTGCTAAACAAGCAGCCCGAGTTTTACATCAAAAAGGAGTAAAGAATGTCTTTATATCTTTAGGTGCAAATGGAATCCTGTGTTCAAGAGAAGGAGAAGTGGATTGTGTTCCAATTTTGGATTCACATGTAGTAAGCGTAAATGGAGCCGGTGATTGCAATATGGCAACGATTACATGGGCTCGGTTTCAGTATAATAATACAATACCATTAAAAAGAATAGGGATTTTGGCCCAGGCAGCAGCTAGTTTAACTGTAGAAGCTACTCAGTCGGTATCTCCAAATTTAAGTATTAAAAATATAATAGAGAGAGCAAAAAAATTTTCTGGAGAGGTGTAAAATATGAAAAAACAAATCTATTCTTTAGTAAACTACAATGAAAGTGTTTCAACTATGAATGCTGGTGCAGACCATATTGGACTGGTACCTATGCAGAGTGGTGGGATACCAGCTCATCGTGTTCCCTTTGATGTTGTGGACCGTATCTTCAATGAGGCGAAAAAACGAGGTGTCAAATGTGTAGCTATCATGCTTAATACAGACCCTAATGAAATGATTTTCATTGCAAACAGAGTAAAACCGGATATTCTGCATATTGCGGGTATGGAATTTACAGCTGATGCAGCATTTGCTGAAAGATTACGTAAAGAATGCCCAGGTGTTAAATTGATGCAAGCTGTTCTTGTGGACGGACCTGAAGCTGTAGAACGTGCAAAAGAATATGCAAAATTCTGTGATTATATCTTAACAGATTCAGGATTTGCAGCAGATACAGGCATTGGGGCAAGCGGCATGACCCACGATTGGAACATTGATGCAGAGATTGTTAGATCTGTAAATATCCCAGTGATTATTGCAGGGGGGTTAGGAACGGACAATGTAGAAGAATGTATAAAACAGATAAAACCTTATGGTGTAGATTCTTTAACCAAGACAAGCTATAAATACAATGATGGTGTAATGGAAAAAGACATTCCAAAAGTAAAAGAATTTTGTGAAAGAGCAGATAAAATTGCTGAAGAATTAGGGTTATAAAATAAAAACTATGAGGAAATTATGGAGTTTGTTTTCCATATATTTTAAATATAAAAAGGAGTGTTAGTTATGGAGAAAGTTTTAGAAATTGTTACCTCGAGAAAACTCACCTATGAGCAAAAAGTGATTAACCTTGCTCATGCAGCAGAAGATAGCATATCTGTCCTGGATATTTCAGATAAAACCAAGCACTATTTTGATATTAAGGCCATATGTGATCTCTTCGAGGGAAGTGCGCCTTATCGATGTCGCTATATTCTACCTGATTATGAGAAATTTATTAAAAATGGCAGTGAGTTTTTACACATTGATCCACCGAAGGATCTTGATGAAGTGTTGAACGCATTAATGATTCTTTATAATCATGTTCCGTCTATAACAGGATTTCCTGTTTACCTTGGAAACATAGATAAGCTAATAGAACCTTTCATGAATGGTGTTAGTGATGAAGAAGCAAAGAAGAAGTTACGTTTATTCTTAAACTATCTTGATCGTACTATTACTGATTCTTTCTGCCATGCCAATATTGGCCCAGAGCCGACTAAAACCGGAAAAATAATTTTGTGTCTTGAAAAGGATTTACAAAATGCCGTTCCTAACTTTACGGTTAAATACGATCCTGACATTACTCCAGATGATTTTGCAGAGCTTGGTATTTACAGCAGCTTATTCTGCGCAAATCCTGCATTTTGCAATCACGTTATTAATAAGAAAACGTTCCCTACTGATTATGGCATTGCAAGCTGCTACAATATTCTTCCAATTGGAGGAGGGGCGTACACACTTTCAAGAATCACGCTGCCTGAACTTTCTAAGGTAGCAACTAGTACAGAACAATTTTTAAATGAGTTGCTTCCAGATTGTTTGCAGGCATTGGGGAACTACATGAATGAAAGAATAGCTTTTTTAGTTGAGAAATCTGGCTTTTTTGAGACCTCATTTCTTGTCAAGGAAGGATTGATCTATCCTGATAATTTTGTTGGTCTGCTTGGAATCACTGGACTTGCTGAATGTACGAATCTATTGATGGGTGATAGTGGAAAACGCTATGGACACTCTGCTGATGCAGATGATCTTGGGGAAAAAATAATGACAATTATTTCTGACTTTGCTGCTAAATTTCCTGCTAAATATTCTAAAATTGCAAATGGACATTTTATGCTACATGCTCAAGTTGGTTTGGAAAATGATATAGATTTGACTTCTGGAGTGAGGATTCCGGTGGGTGATGAACCTGAAAATATGTTCGATCATCTGCGACATAGCGCACGTTTTCATAAATTAATTACTACTGGCGTTGGAGATATCTTTCCATTTGAAACAACTGGACGTAATAACCCTGGTGCTATCCTTGATATTGTAAAAGGAGCCTTTTCACTTGGTGTAAAATATATGAGCTTTTATTCTAATGACAGTGATTTGATACGTATCACTGGATATTTAGTAAAACGTAGTGAAATCGCAAAATTCAAAAAAAATGAAGTTATATTGCAAAATACTACCCAATTAGGTGGGCCATATTATGAGCACAGTCATCTTGAAAATAGAAAGGTTAGAGGATTATGACAACAGCTCTTGTAAATAAAATTATACCTATGAGTATGGTTGATGGACCAGGTAATCGTACTTCAATATTTCTTCAAGGTTGCAACATCTCTTGTGCATACTGCCATAATCCTGAAACTCAGTGTATATGTAATTCTTGCCATATTTGCGTGAGTCAATGCCCATCTAGGGCATTAATCTTGGTGGATGGACACATAAAATGGGATGATGAGAAATGTACTATGTGCGATAATTGCATTAAAGTTTGTCCGAATTTTGCATCGCCACGTGTTAGAAATATGAGCGTAAAAGAGGTCTTTCAGCAGGTTAAAAAAAATATTCCTTTCATACGTGGTATTACTGTATCAGGTGGAGAATGTACACTGTACCCTGATTTTCTGCAAGAACTATTTGTTATAGCTGTTAAAAATGGATTGAGTTGCTTAATTGATAGCAATGGTATGACGGATTTTAGCAAATATCCTGAACTTATGCAACTCTGTGAAGGTATTATGCTAGATGTTAAATCATGGAATAAACAGGTTTACAAGAAACTCACTAAAGCAAATAATTCTATGGTTAAGAAGAATCTGCGCTATCTAGTAGATTGCAATAAGTTGGAGGAATTGCGAATTGTGTGTTTGCAAGGTGAAGTTGATGCAGAAAATGTAATCACAGGAATAGCGGAGACAATTGGTGGAAAAGTTGCTAACATAAAATTAAAGCTTATTAAGTTTAGGAACTATGGTGTAAAAGGGCGGCTTAAAAACACTTCATCTCCAGACGACTATTATATGCAAAAGCTTTTACAATTGTGTATGGAACTTGGATTTCAAAATGCTGTGATAATTTAGGAATAGAGCAAATATATTTTACATAATATGTTTACTTTTGAATAAATTAGTGATATCGTTATGTGGTAAAACGTTTTAACATAAATTATGGAAGAAATTTATCTACATGAGAATAAATAAAAACCAAAGAATTTCTAGTTATTTTTATGTAAAGATAAGGGTTTAATAAAATTAATTAGATAGGGGGTTAATATGAATGTATCACTAAAAGATATTGCGATGAAGACTGGATTTTCAATAACAACGGTTTCAGTTGTTTTGAATAACAAAAAAACACGAGTTAGTATTGAGACAAAGGAGCTCATTAAAAAGGTTGCTAATGAACTTAACTACATTCCTAATCAAACCGCAATTAGCCTTGTTACCAAAGAGAGTAAAACCTTGGGGCTTATTATAACGGACATATCAAATCCATTTTTCTCGGAGCTGTCAAAAGGTATAAGTGCAAAGGCGGCTGGATATGGTTTTAATATTATGCTTTGTGACACGGAAGACAGTTACGAACTGACCATGCGATATCTTCGGATATTGATAAGCAAAAATGCAGATGGCATAATCATGACGCTCTCAGCTGACATTAAAGACGAAAAATTATTAATGATTAAAGAATTTTTGGAAAATCATACGATCCCAGTTGTTTTAGTTGAAAGATCTGATTATTTAAGCATGTCAGATTGCGTGGTGGTAAACCACAAAATGGGAACTTATCTTGGATCCAGACATCTTATAGAATTGGGGCATCGCAAAGTTGGGTGCATCACAGGACCATCTCATTTGGATGCCACAAAATACAGGTTGAATGGATTTAAGATGGCATTTGAAGAAAATGGGCTTCAATTTAGGGAAGAACTGGTTGTGGAAGGGAATTATCACATAGAGTCTGGATACAAAGGCGCTCAGAAAATTTTGGATATTGACTCTGGCGTAACGGCTATATATACTTTCAACGATTTGATGGCTTATGGAGTATTTGAATGTTTAAAAGATAAGGGAATTAAAATTCCTGAGCAAATATCTGTTGTGGGTTTCGATGATATATTCTTTTCTAAGATACTTTATGTACCATTAACAACAATTTCTATACCCATTCATGAGATGGGTGAGAAAGCAGTACAACTTTTGATTGAGAGGATTTTAAACAACAAATTACCTCGCAGATGCAATGTTGTTGAACCGAGGCTTGTTGTAAGAGAGAGTACGTATGACATACGCACTTTGAAAATGAAAACGATTTCTTATAATGGGATGTTATCTAACGTTCACCATGCAAACAGCTAAAATAAGCACATGCTTAAACGCGTTAAGCTGGCTGAGGACTGGGTAGAACACTAATCTATCAGTTTAGGCCAGTAATATGTTAATAATAGGGGGAATCTTTATGAAATGTAAAAAATTAATAAGTCTAATTACTTCGTTATCAGTTGTCGCAATGGTATTTGCGGGGTGTGGTAGTTCAGGTGCGTCATCATCTCAGAGCACCACAAAATCATCATTTAAAGATGGTATGGTTACTGATACTGGTGGAGTCAATGATCAGTCTTTCAACGAAGGAGCATGGAAGGGACTTCAGGCATTTGCCAAAAATAATCAAGGAGTGCAAGCCAAGTATTTAGAATCAACGCAGAGCTCGGATTATTCACCACATTTGAACCAGTTTGCTAGCAATAATTACGATCTTGTATGGGGAATCGGATACTTAATGGAGGATGCTGTAAAAGCTTCGGCAAAAGCGTATCCTAATGTAAAATTCGCAATTGTTGATGATTCAATCAATCCAGCTCCGAAAAATCTAACTTGTGTTCTTTTTAGAGCTCAAGAATCTTCTTTCCTTGTTGGCTATATTGCCGCGCTTAAGACTAAGACTAACAATGTTGGGTTTATCGGAGGTATTTCAGGAACTGTAATTGATCAATTTGAATATGGTTATAGAGCCGGTGTTGCTTATGGCGCAAAACAACTTGGAAAAACAATTTCTGTTAATGTGCAATATGCTAATTCGTTTAGTGACTCATCACTAGGCAAGGCAATTTCCCAGAATATGTACGCACATGGTACAGATATTATATTTGCGGCTGCGGGGAACGTTGGACAGGGGATGATTTCTGAAGCAAAGAGTGAAAACAAGCTTTGTGAAGGAGTTGACATGGATCAGGCTTATCTTTCACCTAATAATGTTCTTACATCAGCACTAAAAAATGTAAATAAAGTAGTAGAAAGCATTTCAAAGGATGTTAAGGGCGGAGTAAGTGTGGGTGGTAAGACAGTTAGTTACGGTCTTAAAGATCAAGGCGTTGGAGTTCCATATACAGCTCAGGCTATAAAAATGTGTGGGCAGGACGTTTTGGACAAAACAAAAACGGTTCAGCAAGATATTGTGTCTAAAAAGATTGTTCCTCCATACAACAAGGCAACTTTTAGTACTTACATTGATACATTAAAATAATCATTAAAAGACTTAATTATGCACAATAAATTGTGAATCCTCATGAGTTATTGTGCATAATAAAAATCTAAAAATGAGGAGGGAAAACCATGGAAGATAAGCAGCAATACGCTGTGAAAATGGAATCAATCTGTAAATATTTTGATGATTTTTGTGCCCTTGACTCGATAAATTTGAAAATAATTAAAGGAAGTATACATGCCCTTTTGGGTGAAAATGGAGCTGGAAAGACTACACTTATGAATATCCTTTACGGACTTTATACACCTAATAGTGGAAAGATATTGATTAACGGTGAGAATGTTGAAATGAAAAATCCAAATGTAGCTATAGAACATAGAATTGGCATGGTTCATCAGCATTTTAAGCTTGTGGAAAATTTCACAGTGGTGCAGAACATTATGCTAGGGAAAGAAGTAGTTAAAGCAGGATACGTTCTAGACATGGCTAAAGCCCGAAACGAAGTTAAAAAGCTATCCAAGCTATATGGACTTGATGTTGATCCTGATGCAAAAATAGAGGATATATCTGTGGGAATGCAGCAAAGGGTTGAGATTCTCAAAGCACTGTACAGGGGTGTTGAAATTCTCATTCTTGACGAGCCGACCGCTGTTTTAACACCTCAGGAGATTGAGGAACTTATTAACATTATGCACAATCTTACTGAAAACGGTAAAACAATAATTATTATAACTCATAAACTGAAAGAAATTAAAAAATCAGCAGAGTACTGTACAATCATCCGCCGTGGAAAATACATAGATACGGTGGATGTGAGAAATACCACTGAACAGCAGTTAGCATCCATGATGGTTGGACGAGAAGTTAACCTGATTGTTAAAAAAGCAAAAGCAAAACATGGAGAAGTAGTATTTACAATCGATAATCTTACGGTTGAAGACAGCAGAAAAATTGAGAGAGTGAAAAATTTCTCTTTGTCCGTGAGAAAAGGAGAAATAGTTGGCATTGCGGGTATAGATGGTAATGGTCAAAAAGAGCTTGTTGAAGCAATAACATGCTTGAAAAAGGCGAAGTCGGGTAAAATTTCTATAAATGGAACAGAACTACAAAATACATCGGCACTTAATGCCATTGAACACGGTATTTCTACCATACATGAAGATAGACAAAAAAGAGGACTTATTCTCGATTTTCCGGTTAAATATAATTTTATAATAGAAAAGTATAAGAATTTACAATTTTCCAAACATCTTGTACTTAACGAGAAAGCAATAGATAAGTTTACTAAGGATTCTATCAAAAAATATGATATTAGACCGGAAGACTGTGCATCCGAACCAGCAAAAAAACTGTCTGGGGGCAATCAGCAAAAGGTTGTAATCGCACGAGAACTTTCCAATAATCCTGATATACTTATTGCATTTCAGCCAACTCGAGGACTTGATGTAGGAGCTATAGAATTTGTTCATAGCACCCTGGTGAAGCATCGTGATAGTGGACATTCAATTTTGCTTATTTCATTTGAGCTAGATGAAATTATAAATGTTTCTGATAGAATATGTGTTTTATATGATGGACACATAGTAGCGGAGTTTAAGCAAGGTGAAGCAGATGAAAAATTGATTGGATTATTGATGGCGGGAGGGAAGAAAAAGGATGAGATATAAAATTTCAGAATTGCTGAATAAGACAGTTGCCAAAATAGTTATGGCTATCTTGCTAGGATTTATAGTGGGAGGCATTGTACTTGCATTTGCCGGTTATAATCCGTTTACTTGTTATTCTATGATGATCATGAGTATTTTCTCAAGTCCCCAAAATATTGTTCAAGTTTTGATTTTGACAATGCCAAATATTCTCACAGGTCTTAGTGTGGCTTTTGCATTTAAGACAGGACTTTTTAATATAGGTGCTGAGGGACAGTACCTTGTTGGATCAATGGCAGCGGTGATCATCGGTGGAGAACTCAAAATGCCTCCTGTGATTAGTATAATAGTAATTATGTTGGTAGCCGTACTTGTAGGTGGTCTGTACGGAGCTTTTGCTGGATTTCTTAAAGCAAGGTTTGGCATTCATGAGGTAATAACTACCATAATGTTAAATTGGATAGCGTTATATTTTAATAATTATCTGATATCAATACCAGGAATTGGCGTAAAGAATACGGAATATTCTATTGCCATTAAACAAAATGCCTGGACAAATATTCTTACCAATTGGAAAGGAACACCCAATGGCAAGGCATTTTTAGCTTCTCATCCTGCTCTATCTACTATTCTAATGGGTACGGACATAAATTATGGCATTATTATAGCCATAGCTGTTGCCATACTTATATGGTTCATATTGTATAGAACAACATTTGGCTATCAAGTCAGAGCAGTAGGTCTGAACAAGGATGCTGCTGAATTTGCTGGGATTGGTGTAAGCAAAAGTATAATTATGACTATGTTTATTGCTGGCGGACTTGCAGGACTTGCAGGTGCTCTGCAAATGGCAGGTTCTCTTCCTCATTCTTTGGTAACTCTAGCAACTCAGCCGGGATATGGCTTCAATGGAATAACTGTGGCACTGATGGCTAATAGTTCGCCTATTGGATGCATATTTACAGCTTTACTACTATATGGGCTTCAGTTTGGTGGAAGCACAATGCAAATGAATCTTGGGGCACCTTCTGAGGTAGTTAACATAATGATTGGTGTTATTGTATTCTTTGTGGCAGTAGCATCTATGTTCACAATGATATCAGAAAAGATGAAGAAGAGGAGGATGAAAAATGGTAATTAGTATATTGCTAGCAATAAGTATTACGCTTATGTATTCTGCACCTCTCATGTTTGCAGGTCTTGGAGGTGTAATATCTGAAAATGCTGGGGTAGTAAATATAGGCATTGAGGGAATGATGACCATTGGAGCATTTGCAGGAGCAACAGTTGGTTATTTCACAGCAAACCCTTGGCTTGGATTTTTGGCAGGGGGACTAGCAGGTGGGCTGCTTGCTTTAATACATGCAGTCGCGTGTATCTCTTTCAGAGCAGATCAGACTATATCAGGTGTTGCTATTAACTTCCTTGGACCTGGTATTGCACTTTTCCTCGCAAGAAAATTGTTTTCAGGAAGCACAATGACAAAACCGGTTCCTAATCAAATACCAACTTTGTTTGGTAGCTATGGCACAAACTCATCTAACTTGATATTAAAAGCAGCAAATGTGAAATTGACCATACCCATAGTTTTTATTTTTGTTCTTATTATGTGGTTTGTGTTATATAAGACAAGTTGGGGACTACGAATTAGATCAGTTGGTGAAAATCCTGCGGCAGCAGATACTCTGGGAATTAATGTAAATAAAGTGAAGTACATGTCTGTCTTTACGTCAGGTGTGATGGCTGGATTTGGTGGGGCAGCAATGACTTTAGCCGTGGTGAACTGTTTTACACAGTCTACTATTTCAGGGCAAGGTTTTATTGCACTGGCCGCAGTTATTTTTGGAAAATGGAAGCCACAGGGTACAATGGCTGCATGCCTACTCTTTGGGTTTGCTCAGGCTTTGGTGGTTATACTTGGTGGAAGCACGGCGATAATTAAGATTCCATCATCAATCCTTTCAATGCTACCTTACGTTTTGACCTTGATTATTTTGGTTGCTTTTGTTGGAAAATCCACAGCTCCTAAAGCTGATGGTATACCTTATTTTAAGGGTCAATGATTAATATAGGAGGCATAATATGGATTATAAAGAACTTATTAAAGCCGCGATTAAATATAGAGAAAGGGCTTATTGTATCTATTCGAATTTCCAGCTAAGGATATAAAAATAATAATAGCAAAAAACCAAGATGAGTATATTATAAAAAATTTAGAAGAAATATTACCATCTTCCTTTACTAAGGAAGATTTAAATAGGTAAATCATTAAAATATTGGAGGTAAAAAATGAGTACACATATAAATGCAAAAGAAGGTCAAATAGCAGAAAGTATATTATTACCTGGGGATCCATTAAGGGCAAAGTTTATCGCTGAAAATTTTTTAAAAGATGTAATTTGTTTTAATGAAGTTAGAGGTATGTACGGATTTACGGGAACATATAAGGGTAAAAGAGTTTCGGTGCAAGGAACAGGTATGGGAATACCATCAATATCTATATATGTAAATGAGCTAATTCAAAGCTATGGAGCTAAGAATCTAATTAGAGTTGGGACTTGCGGATCATATCAAGAAAACATAAAAGTAAGAGACTTGATTATAGCTATGGCTGCATCAACAGATTCAAATATAAATAGTATTAGATTTCATGGCAGTAATTTTGCACCTACTGCAAGTTTTAAA
>LIDZ01014889.1_pt1 | contig 26981 bp, 20 predicted proteins | sample 644651 | NCBI WGS metagenome assembly LIDZ01 (sample SAMN03856242, study PRJNA289617) | food metagenome | isolation source: wine grapes on drying loft during traditional withering process | host: Vitis vinifera cv. Corvina | place: Italy: Gargagnago di S. Ambrogio di Valpolicella | collected 2014-01 | reverse complement strand
AGAAAATATTTAGTTTAATTATGGTAATCGTTACGGCTTGTATCTTTTTGTCATTTTTCTTTTTCACTAAAGGCTTACATTCGCTTGTACAAGAAATCAAAACATTAGATACCTCTTGGATTATATTGGCCGTTATATGCATGCTCCTATTTTGGTTCTTTGAAATGCTTACCTTATATGTAATAACTAAAAAGTTATATAATATAAAAAATCTACTTGTTCGCTCCATTAAATTTCAAATGACCGGTTTGTTTTTTGGAGCGATTTCACCCTTTTCAGCCGGAAGTAATCCCGCTCAACTCTATGCAATGACGGAGAATGAAATTCCGGCTGGGATCGCCGGTTCTATTTTAATGATAAAATTTATGATTCATCAATTTATTAACATTCTAATTTTAATTTTGGCCTTTTTGTTTAAATTTAATTATTTTAACTCCAGGGTCGATTATTTCCCCTATCTTTGTATTTTAGGTCTTTCTATTCATGTTATCATTATGGTATTTGCCGTAATGTTCTCCCTGAATAGCAAGCTGACTAAAAGTATATTGACCTTTATTTTCAAGGTATTAAAGAAAACTAGGCTAGTGAAGAATACGGAAACCACTTACAACAAAATTGAGATTGAACTAGAAAATTTCCATGAGAATGCCTTCTTAATCGCTAAACATTTAAAAATGTGTATTTATGCGTCTCTCTTCACTTTTCTTCAGTATTTAGCTTTTTTCAGTATCCCCTACTGTATTTATCGAAGCTTTGGGCTTCATACCGCTGATATATGGACCTTGATTAGTGCCCAAATCTTTTTAACGAATTTCATGGCAATAATCCCTCTTCCCGGTGCAGCAGGAGGTGCAGAAGGAGGGTTTTATTTAATATACAATATGTTTTTTGAATCAAGCACCATTTTAACAGCCATATTTGTCTGGCGAGTATTAACTTATTACTCAACTATAGCTATAGGCGGTATATTTACACTAGTACTGCCAAATGCAAAGAAAAAACTATAAAAAAAGCCATGGCCTTTATCTCCCGGCAATAGCTTACACCAGAATTTATCTCTTCTGGATTTTTGGATTCATGTAATCTACCAAGGGAATATTGGCTTCTTTATCGGCGTAAGTCATACTCGAATATTTATCCAATACTTTATTTGCAAATATGCTACTGGAATATTCATTAGCCTTAATAACAGCTTGGACGCTCATTCTTTGTCTTAAAGAAGGGTCTTCCAATATTTCATTAATATAAGAAGGGAATTTATCTTGCTCCTTATAGGAATATCCATTACTCCCCTGTACGATTACTCCATCAATGCAAGCATCATATTTACATACTACTGGGCAGCCACTGCTTAATGCCTCGATAAAAGTTAAACCCTGAGTTTCGCTGGTCGATGCATTCACGAATATTTCCGACATTTTATAATATTTATACACTTCTTCCGCATTAATCATGCCCGTAAAAATAACATTTCCTTCTAAGTTCTGGGTCTTCACTAGATCCTTTAAGTGATCCAAATACGGCCCGCCGCCTACGATTAGAAGCTTCACATTTTTGTTTTTCTTAATAACATCCGGTAAAAGCATTAGAATTTCACTTATGTTTTTCTCTTCTGCTATTCTTCCAACATAACCGATTATTCTGTCTTCCTGACTAATTTTCAAATCCGACATGATCTTTTGTTTATCTTCAGCTGATAAATTTCGCTGGAATTTATTCAATTCTATCCCTGTGGGTATAACATAAATTGGTCTGTCTATTCCATAACTTAACAGTGTCTCTTTAGTTTTATTGGTTGCAGCTATAACAATATTCAGATTATTCAGAATCCGCTTGGTTATTTTTGCTGATATATTTTTATTGATAATCCCGCCTAATAAATAATCCAAATAATTTTCGTACAAGGTATGATAAGTGTGCATATGCGGAATTTTCAATTTATTTGAAATATGTTTAGACACGATCATCATTGAAAATTCGGTTTGTGAATGGATAACATCTGGACCCCACTTAATGACTTCCTTTATAAGCTTATTATATAGGGGGACCTTAACTCGAGCATCGGGATAAACGCCAATACGAATAGACTTTACGTAATACACATCTCCATCTACCATCTCGACGCCTGTATGTGACAAGGTCAAAATCTTAACCTCATGTCCATTAGCTTTCAATTCTTTATAAAGATTTTTTATTGAAGTAACAACTCCATTTATTATAGGGGAATAGGTATCAGTTGTTATTAAAATCTTCATTCATTTTTCCTCCTATAATAGACCACTAATTCATTGATAAAATAAGATATATATAATTACATCTTTAGTATATTCATCAATAAAGAGAACCATGTTCATACTACATATGTACTTTTAGATGTTCACTATGCGCTCATAATCATTGTATCATGTAAAGATTAAGAAATGGTTATGAACTGCAATTTCATCTGCCTGTAATTTGGTTTATTATAACATTTATGGACTATTGAGAAACGGCCAACCCTGAATGGTATGGCCGTATTGTATTTTATACGAATATATTTATGACTCCACTACAGATTCGTGGGATAATGGCTGTTGTCGTTCTTTGAACAGTCTCCCGGTTATTTGAAAGACGATTTCACCTAGAGCTATACCTGCCGCCATGTCTGCGATGACATGCTGTTTAATGAACAGCGTCGACAGGATGATTAGCCAAGCCATGACAGCGACAGCCAGACGGGACCCTTTAGGTAAAATCCCAGCTCCCCGCAGCATTAGATAGCAAGTGAGCACATGAATGCTTGGAAATCCATTATACGGTTCATCCAACCTGTAGGTTATCGGCACAAAAAAGTTCCATCCCGGCCCTAATTGAGGTCGCGGAACAAATGTCGGATAAATAAGAAATGTAAAATTAGCCACCAGTATACCGAAACAAACAGCAACGAGCGTCTGATAATAGGCGGACTTTTTCTGTTGGAGAATCAAATAGAGTGTGATAAGCAAAAATGGATACCAAATAAAATAAAAAACAGAGAAAAATGGGATGAACGGGGTGGCACGATCAAACTCCGTCGACAGTACATGCACTACTGGTCTTACATGGTTCTGCAAGGTGTACAAAATACCTATCAACGGAATAGACAACAACCAAAGAAGCGGTAGTTGCTTTTGTAGTTTCTTCAAGGAAATAACACCTTCTTCTTAAGTTCTCAGGACTACATGATTTTATCACGGCAATCTCATAATGAAAAGTAGCCTGTCAATTGACAGGCTACTCAACACACTTTGTACTCAATTACTGTAACTGCATTGTTGTGATGCAAGTGTCGTCGCTCTCAAATGTGGAAATTTCGGACTCTGCCTTTTTCCCATTCTGCTCAATCGTTATGCGATAAGTTTTGTCGCGTGGCAGCCACAAATCGATAAATCCATTAGGCTGGGACTTCATTAATTTTTTGTCCAATATTGAATTTCCATCCAGATCAACGATCGATACGCTAAACTCTTCATCAACCATTTCTCCTTGACAACCAGTTAAGCTATGGGTTGCACAAGGGTGTGTTTTCTCAACGTATGGTGCGATAGAAAGAAAAAACTCATCTTTGGGCAGGTCATAGGTAACTGATTTTGCAGGGTCGTCGTCTGTCACGATCAGTTGCTTGGATGTAATTGAAGCTGATTTAGCTACGGTATTTCTCACGCTGAAATCATGGACCACTTGCTTAATACTTTGCGTATCGATTGCAGTAGATTCTTTTTGTTCGGTGCCTCCCACAAACATATAAATCCCTACTAATACGATAACAACCAGTCCAGCAGCCAGTAATATTTTCCTTCTCACCTTGTATTCATCCCCTAATCTCATATGTACCTATTATAATCCAGCTGGTACAGTTAAGGACAGTGCGATTGATTTCAACTTTTCTTGATTCTGCGCTTAATTGAATCTGCAACATTAATCAATATCGTTAAAGTAACAGTTGCCAATAAAGGTTTAACAATGCTTGCTTCATCGTAGAGGAGATAAGCTACTACAAAATTGATTATGAAAAAAATGAAGTTCCACAACATTTAATCATCTCATTTCAACTTGGGTCTACTATTGTAGAAGCATTAGTCTCAGCACCATTTATATGAGTATATACTTTTTCTGGAATATTGTTCAATAAATTATATTTTCCAAGCTTATAGATGCCTCCGCGATTTTCATTTGTTTCTTCTCGACCTCCTTCATCACTTCCTCACCCTCTACATCCAGGTTTGGCAGCAGACGGTCCAGCCACTTCGGGAAATACCAGGCTGACTTGCCAAGCAAGGTCATAAGCCCAGGAACAATGAGCAAACGTACTACAAAGGCATCAAAGAGAACCCCAAAGGCCAGCGCTAGGCCCATGACTTTGACCATTGGCTCCTCTGCCAGCATGAATCCGGTAAAGACGGCGACCATAATCAGTCCTGCTGCTGTTACAACACCGCCACTGTGATGCATACCGGCAAGAACAGACTTCTTGGCATCTCCGCTCTTCTTGAATTCTTCACGCATCCGGCTAACCAAGAAGACTTCATAGTCCATCGCTAGGCCGAACAGAACCCCGACTACAATGATTGGCAGAAAATTAAATACCGGTGCCTCCGTATAGAATCCAAACAGCTTCTGGAAATGGCCATCCTGAACAACATAGGTGACAAATCCTAAGGTCGCACCAAGCGACAGGATGAATCCGAGCACTGCCTTGATCGGAACCAGGATCGAACGGAATACCAGCATAAGAAGTACAAAAGCTAAACCTACAATGATCAGGCAAAATTTAGGCAAGGCTTGGTTCAATTTCTGGGTGATGTCGATATTGACAGCAGTACTGCCCGTTACACCAATCTGGATATGATCCTGCTGCTCGATTCCCAGCGCCTTATCACGTATTAAATTGACGAGGTCTATAGTTTCTGAGTCATTAGGTCCCGTTCCCGGCATGACGGTAATCAGCGACACTTTTCCGGAAGGGCTGGTGACGGCCGGGTTTACCATTACGACGTTCGGGTAGGTTTTCAATTCTTCAATTACTTTGTTGAGGTTGGACGCCGACTCTTCCCCACCATCTGTTTCGGCCAGAATCACTAACGGTCCGTGGTACCCCTCCCCGTAAGCCTTAGACAAGAGATCGTAGGCCCGGCGTTCGGTTTTATCCGGCGATTTCTGCCCGTCATTCCCAAGACCTGTCTCCATGTGGAAGAACGGTAGAGCAATCGTTGCAAGCAGCGCTACACCCAGCACTACAGCCACTAAAGGTTGGCCAGTAACAAATCTTCCCCACAAATTGCCGCGGCTTGCGTCATTCTGCTTGCTTCGTGTGCCCTTGGAACGCTTGACCGGCGCTTTAATCTTGCCTCCCAGCAATTCCAGAATAGCCGGAACCACGAAGATAGTCATCAATATAGCAGTAAATACACAGAGCGCACCGGCCAGACCCATAGCGGTAAGGAAAGGTACTCCCACGAAAGAAAATCCGATAAGCGCGATGATAACCGTTACTCCAGCAAACACAACCGCACTTCCAGCCGTTCCGTTGGCAATGGCAATTGCTTCCCGTCTTTCATATCCTTCGGCAAGCAGTTGACGGTATCTGGCGATAATGAATAGCGCGTAATCAATGCCTACGGCCAGACCAAGCATACCAGCGAGCGATAAGGCAAACGAAGGAATGTCTAACAGACTCGTTCCGATGATGATCAACATAATCCCAAATCCAAGACCTAAAGCCGCTGTCAGGATTGGCAAGACGCCGGTAAGAATAGAACCCAGTGCAACCGCAAGGATCACTAGAGCCAGCAATACTCCAAGCCCTTCGGTCGGACTGCTGGTGGCCATCTTCACAAAGCCGTCTCCGATCAAATCCGCCTGCCAGCCGACATTCCGTAGCGTTTCTGCAACACGAATAACGGAATCCTTGGAGTCCTCAGTGACATCTGCGCCTGGCACTTTATAAGTGATCGTGGCGTAACCAATCGTACTATCCGCATTCAATGAATGGTTATCGTACGGACTTACAACCGATGTTACCTCCTGATCCGCTGCCACTTCTTTGAGCTGGGCGGCAATGAGCACCTTCGCGGCTTCAGAAGCTAATGTTTCATTGTCCGGAGCCTTCAGCACCAATTGGGTTGTACCGAGGTCACCCTGCGGGTTGGGAAATTCCTTTTCCATAACCTCCAGTGTTTTTTGCGAGGCAAGCCCGGGAATATTGGTCTCTTCACCAAAGTGGATTCCCATCGACAGCGCTACGATAGCCGCTAGGACCACAAGAGTAATGCTTCCTAGAAGGACCTTCAACCGGTTCTTCGCTGACCAGAACCCCAGTCGGTATAATAATTTAGCCATATCAGTATCTCTCCTCTTTGCTTATATTTTCTGTATAGCCTTATCTTACAGACTGGAGGTCCCTCCGCCATCGTCCAAAAGGGCGGACAGTTTCTGCCCTTTCGGGCGAATAGGCCGACTAGTAAATGCGTGTTTATATTGGTAATAAACAACAAAAAAACATGCGAAAAGTTTCTTCCGCATGTTTAAGGTTAAATATGTAGAATACCTCGATCTAAGGCAATAGCCACCGCCTGTGATCTCGAGTCAACCCCTAGTTTGTTGTAAATGTTCGTTAAATGAGCTTTTACCGTACGTTCGGAGATTCCCATATCAAAGGCAATTTCTTTACTTCTGAAGCCTCGTGCGACGCACTGCAGAATAAAAAGTTCCTTTTCGGTCAAGAGGGAGATTTCTGCTCTTGCAACAGTAGGTACCTTCTGCTGCTCTCTGGCGGCAAGCACCTTCTCCAGCATATCAGCCTGAAGCAGAGTCTCTCCTCTTACTGCCGATTCGATGTTCCGGAACAAATCCTCGCGGTTGGTATCCTTCAACAAATAGCCCTTGGCTCCAAGAGACAGCCCTTCAATCATTAAATCGTCTTCGTTGTAGGTCGTCAAAATGATGACTGGGATGGTGCAGTTCCTGCTTTTCAAAATTTTCATGGCTTCCAGCCCGCTCATAACCGGCATATTTAAGTCCATTAAGATTACATCAGGGCTTACCTCATCGATAAGATCTATGGCCTCCTGCCCGTTCCCCGCTTCCCCAACAATTTGAAACTGCTCGTTAGTTTCCATGATTAGCTTTAAGCCTTCCCGGACAACAAAGTGATCATCTGCGATCAGAATTTTATACCGTTTCATATAGAGTCTCCCTCGACGAATGATGCCTCAATTGTAATTCTAGTGCCTGCCGAGTTGCTATGCACCTTTATTTTCCCGCCAATCAGCCGCACCCGTTCCTGGAGACCCAACAGACCATAATGTCCGGCTTCCTTACCCGTGGTGTTCGGGTTGAACCCCACCCCATTGTCTTTGATCTCCATAAATAACTGACCGTTTTGGTCGGACAGGGTGAGCCATACTTTATCCGCTTGGGCATGCCTGGCGATATTGGTGAGACACTCCTTAACCATATGCAGACTGTGTTCCATTAACTTCCTGGACAAGCGTTTATTAAGTTTGAAGTGTGTAGATACGACTATACCAGTAGCATCTGTAAAATGCTGCACTTCATCTTCAACCGCTTCCCTGAAATCAATTTCCGATGCCGATTTTACCCGAAGATTATCGATAGCTAGGCGTGCTTCTGCCAGAGTCCTGCGAGCCTGTTTCATAGACAACTTGATGATTTCCTGAGTCCGCTCGGTATGGCCTTGGGCCATATGCGCATCCGCGGCTTCGAGCTGCATAATTAATCCAGCTACACCTTGTGCCAAGGTATCATGCAGATCGCGAGCCATACGCTGACGTTCATTGGAGAGTGTTAACTCCTCCACCTTTTGGTGAGCCTCCTGAAGATCACGCCAATAATTCTGGATCCTGAGGCGTTCGTTAACCTGTTGATAGAACAAGAGGGCATAAGCCAAAACGATAATCAACATCAATGTAAATATAGGGAGTAAGAGAATGAGTTCATCCGTATCGCCTAAGGTAAGCGCAGCATCAAAAAATATAACAATACTCATAAGGGATACGAACACGACTTTTTTTATTTGATATGAAAACCCCAGGCTTTGTGCAATCAAGATTGGAAGCAGTCCAATTAGAACGGCTTGGTAACCGTTTGGCATGAGGATCGCGCACAAATAAATTAAGACTCCTTGCAGAATAAAGTAAAACCATGATTGCTTACTGGTCATTTGGTAGGAGTTCCAGTGCAATAAGACATGAATCGTGAACAGCACCGTAAATACTAAACTGGATAAAAATAAAGGATCCTGTAAGAACTGCACAAATATAGTCGAAACATAAACTACCGACACCCAGATCAATACCGGCAGTCTGGATGCGAACAATTCATTAATGAATATTAGCCCATCTTTTTTCGCTTTCACTTGGCTGCCCCCCTTATCTTCCATTATAAAGATTACTCCTCTACTTGGGTGTACTTTCGTACATGTACCTTCGTACATGTCCCGGTGTTTTCAGCGAACCTTCAGTTAATAATTCAGGTTCAGTTAAGCTATGCCGCCTAAACTAAACTTATAAATAAGATCCCTACTGAATAAGAAAGGCGGTCCCCATACCTATGCCAATGCCCAAAAAATACTCCACCAAACGAAAAATAGTTATCGTCGTGGCGCTCTGCTGTTTACTCGTCGGCGGCATCCTATATCAACTCGCTGATCGTTATTTGATCGAACACGTCGAAGTCGTTGTAGCCGCCGAGACCGTGTCCAGCGCTGCGAAAACAGTTAACGATCTGAGCGCATCAAGCACAAACTCATCCGAAGTCGTATCTGACGATTGGAACTACAGCAGTGACAACACGACCATCTCTATTAAGCAAGTTGTCACCGGCTCTGGCAGCGACCAAATTACGTATTATGTTGCTGATGTGCAGGTATCAGACGCATCCCTTATCCAATCAGCTTTTGCCGATAACTCTTTTGGCCGCAACATTACCGAAGATACTTCGGACATCGCCGCCGACCATGAAGCCGTCTTCGCCATCAATGGAGACTACTATGGCTTCCGAAGCGACGGAGTCATTATTCGCAACGGCATCTTGTACCGCAATGAACCAGCCCGGGAGGCAGTAGCCCTCTATGCAGACGGCACTATGGCCGCCTACGACGAAGAAGAGGTATCCGCAGAGACCCTGTTAGCGAACGGAGTCCTCCAGACGCTTTCATTCGGCCCGGCACTTATCCAGAGCGGCGAGCTCGTTCAGGATCTGGACAATGTCAAAATCGACACAAATTTCGGCAATCGCTCTATCTCTAGCTCCAACCCGCGTACGGGCATCGGTATGATCTCGCCCAACCACTACGTGTTCGTCGTCGTCGATGGCCGCTCAGATGAAAGCCGTGGCATGACGCTCGATGAGTTTGCTCAGGTGTTCGATGGCCTTGGTGCCACAGAGGCGTATAACCTGGACGGCGGCGGTTCGTCCACGATGTATTTTATGGGCCGTGTTGTGAATAATCCGCAAGGCAAACAAGAGGAACGTGGCGTAAGCGACATCCTCTATCTCGGGGAGGGATAAGCCATGACCGTATTAATACCATCCTATGAACCTGATCATCGCTTGATCGAGCTTATCCAAAGTCTTCGAGCCATGACGGAGGCTCCGATCATCGTCGTGGACGACGGGAGCGGAGAACGGTTCCGAAACATATTCGATTCTGTCAAAGCCGCCGGTTGTACCGTGCTGACCCATATCGTCAACCGAGGTAAGGGACGGGCGCTTAAGACCGGATTTCAATATATTCTGGACAACATCCCTGCCGCAACCGTCGTCTGCGCGGACAGCGACGGACAGCATTCGCCGAAGGACATCGTCGCTGTCGGTCAGGCTAGCGAATCCACAGAAGCCAAGATGGTGCTTGGCAGCCGGTTGTTCACCGGCAAGGTGCCGCTGCGCAGCCGGTTAGGCAACCGACTCACCAGCAAAGTATACGATTCGGCAACTGGCATCTACATCGGAGATACACAAACTGGACTTCGCGGATATCCGAGGAGCATGCTCAGCTGGCTTTGCCAAGTACCTGGGGAACGGTTTGAATATGAGATGAACCTGCTGCTCGAAGCTCCCGCTCACGGTTATGGAATTACGGAACTTCCAATCGATACGATTTATTTGAACGATAATCATTCCTCCCATTTTCGTCCCATTGCCGATTCCTTAAAGATCTATATGCCCATTCTAAAATTCAGCGCTTCTTCCGTCATCGCAGGTATTCTTGATTTTGTTCTTCTCTTGCTGTTTCAGTCCGTGACCTCAAATCTTTTATTATCAGTCATCGGTGCCAGAGCCGGGAGCTCGGCCGCAAATTATGCCATGAATCGGCGACTTGTCTTCGCCAGTCAGAGGAAGACGTCGTTTCGAAAGTCCATGACCCGTTATTATTCACTTGCTGTCTTCATTCTAGGTCTGAATTATGGATGTTTGTCGCTACTGCACACCTTCCTGGGTGTTCCCCTGATTCCAGCAAAGCTCGCTACCGAATGTTTTTTATTTCTATTTAGTTATTGGGCTCAGCGGAGGTTTGTCTATTAGAAAGCAACTAGCAAAAAGGATATCCCTCAGCCGTTAACAGGCTTTGGAATATCCTTTACGCATTTTCATTTTTATATTGTGATCGAAGCAAAGCAATTTGCCGGGCAAGAAAAAGCGGCGTATACGGCATGTCCTTACGAAGCCAAGCAATGATCGTACCAATCAAGGCTGAGGAGCCGTACCATATGGTAATGTCCTTTTGTATATTTTCTGTTGAAATATTGGAGTCGCTTTCCCCTCTCTCCAGCCGAGTAGAGATCATTTCCGTAATCACACTTAGCAGACGATCCCTAAAGACTGTACTTTGTTTCGATGTGAGAATAACCTTGTAAAATTTCGCATGTTCCTGTATATGTTCTAGCATTTTAACTAACATTCTCCAATATTCTTCATCTGTTGAATTTAGATTCAGTGGATTTCTATTCATTACCTGACGTATGTCCTGAACCATCTCATCCGCCATCTTTTCCAACATATCGGGAATATCTCGATAATGTAGATAAAAAGTTACACGGTTGATGGTGGCCCGTTCCGCCAGTCGGTTTACTGAAATCTTCTCGATATCCATTTCCTGAAGCAATTCAATAACTGCATCTTTAATCAATTGACGCGTGCGTAGGATCCGAGGATCCGTGTGAGGCATTGTATTGTTCATCCTATAACTCTCCATTCTTTTCCTTTTGTTCAGAACAACAGTATTTGATAACAAACCATTTTCAAGTATAAACTAATTTATACATTGTAAATTATACAACAGAGTATGTATTAAGTCGATGCGGTATCGCAGTTACCCTTAACTAAACGAAGCCAACTCACCTTAATTAGAAGGTAAGTTGGCTTTTCTTATATTACCTTCACTTGATTTACCAGAATGCTGAATTGATTACCCTTGATTGTCAAGGTTGCATCGTAATAACCACGACCACTTGAGGTGCATTTATAATCCCCTGAACATCCACATACAAAAAACTTTGTTTTTGCATAACCAGGATAAATATTAGTGAGTTTTCGATAAAATTTATGGCCATGATGCGTAAAAATAGCCAAAACTTTATCTCTGACTTTCGGAGGAATAGCCTGGAAAAACTTATTGGTCTCCGTTTGATCTAGAACGTGGCTGGAATTAACCGTTATCCCGGCTACCTTCAAGGGCCAATGAAAATCAATAATATAATAATGTTGGTCATCTAAATTCCCCAACAATTTTATACTGCTTGGACTAAACTGCCCAAGTGCACAATCCAACCAAACATACTTCACCCTTCCCTGTGTTCCCGGGAGATTTATTTGACCAGTAACAGGCCCTAAATATTGGGTGAATAAAGGTCGAGTGGATGCTTCCCAATTTCCTATCGATGCTTTATAAGGTATGCTTCCCAAAGTTTTTGTAACCGTATCTTTGAAGTCATTGTAATAAGCATCGGCATGATTCCCATGATCAGCTCCCGCCTGTGCATTATCTCCCCCAAAAATAATAAACCTTTTATTCTTGCTACTCACTACTTTTGGCAAAAGATTCTTAAAAATGCTCGAACTATTCCCATATCCCACATGGCTATCGCCTACAACTGCGAAGTGAATAACCTGAGACTTTAGCGATGGTTTCATTGTGCGTTGTGGTTTCATTGTGAACCCCCTTTATGTTTTTTAAATACATGTAGTAGTATTTATATTCCAATAAAGGTTAGCGGTTCTTGGACAAATAGCTGTGTTAGGAAAATAACTTAATCTCTTAGGACCGTTGTTCCGCAAGTGCTCTTTGAATCGTTTTGTGAAGTCTTTCTTGCATAACAGGCTTCACGATATAGTCATAGGCATGTACATCAAATGCATCCGATGCATATTCTTTATAGGATGTCACAAATACAAGCTTTATTTGCCTTCCGCTTGCTCTTAATCGTTCAGCAAACTCAAGACCATTCTCTCTGGGCATACCAATGTCCACAAACACCAAATCCACATCATGATTCATCAAATACGAAAAAGCAGATGTGGTCTCCTGGAAGCTTCCTACGATTTCGATCTCATTTACCTTGGCGAGCATTCGGTGCATAATTACATGCATTGCCTTCTCGTCATCAATAATAACGACCTTCAACCTACACGCCTCCTCTCGTACCTGATGATAAGCTAAGTATAACCTACGTCAATGATAGCAAAATGACAGAAAATCCCCCTCATTTTCATCATAGGCTTCAATTGTCGCAATAGCATCTATACGGAACGCTTGCTGTGTTATCCTATTGATCCGCCGCAGTCCAAAATAACGCCCATTTCTCGCATAAAAGAAAGGCATGTAGTAGAATAATATCTGAGCTGTACAATATAAGTAGAAGTATGAGGTGTTCACAATGGCTATTAGTTTCACTAAATCTGTCTTAAGCCGGTTAAATCAAGAAATCGCTGAACTTGATGCGAGAATGTTGGAACAAAAGAAAAAAACTGACAAAGCTCTTCTTAAAATACGCCAAATAGAGAAAGACTGTAAATTAAGCTCTTCCCCGAGTGATTTAAGCAGTAAAATGAGTCGTATCAGCAAATTAAAAGAGGACATTAAAAAGTTCAAGCAGCAGCAACTTGAGTTATCCAAAGAATTGGATAAAAAGAAGTTTACTCTCGCTCAGCTGCCGCCAACGGAATAACCCACCGCTTCGGCAACAGTATCTGATTAAATCTGAAAGTCATCAAACAACTAAGCAGCATGCCAATTGGCATGCTGCTTAGTTCATTTTCAACGGTTTCCCACGGAAACGGCTACAGATTCCAGATGCGGTACAAGATGACTGCCGCCTCAGCGCGGGTGAGTGTATCGTTCGGCGCAATCTTGCTGAGCTTACCGTTTACGACTCCAGACTTAACCAGAAACAAAGCGCTGTCTTTTGCATAGTCGGAAATGCTCGCCGCGTCAGGATAAGCGTCTATAGATCCGCTGGTTTCTATTTGCTTACCCGCTGCCGCTAGTGCGCGTGTAGTCAGCACCATCATATCTTGACGAGATATATTGCCGTTTGGCTTGAACAAATTGTCTTCGAAACCCACGGCAATTCCCAGTTCCTTCGCGATGACCAGCTCATCATAATAATAATCTATTTGCTGAACATCGCTGAACAAAACTGTATTGTTGCCTGTACCTTGCAGTTCAAGCGCTTTGACAAGAAGTGAGATGAAGTCTGCCCTCTTGATAGAAGTTGCAGGGGAGAAGCTGTTCTCGGCCGTTCCTAGGATGATATCGCGTGCTGCCATTGCGTCAATGGCTTGTTTTGCCCATGGAACGTTCTGCAGGTCGCCGAAGGTCTTGAGTACATGGGCAACAGCAAAGGTGCTAAAGTGAGTCGTTTGGAATACAACTGTTCCGTTTGCCGCATCATATCGACCGTTTGGAATCGGGATTATGTGGCCTTTGCCATCGATATACCAAACAACGATAAGATCCGGATTGCTAAGCTCCTCCACTGTTGGTGTGTAAGGTATGGCTACCTTTACAGGCGCATTTGGGTTATTCCATACAATGACTTTGTCGCCTGCTACTACATTCAGATCAATGACCGGATGGTTTCCTATCCGTTCGCGGGTGGCTGTATCCAAGCTGTCTGTAGAAGATTTCCCCACGCGGATGGACAGTTGCTCAGCGGATTCTTTCACATTGGACAACATATTGCTTGGAATTTCAATTTCAGCGGTTTCTGTCTTCATGATAAGCACGAAGTTTGCTTCGCCTTTCAAGCTTTGAGTCGGTAATTGCACTTCATAAGATCTCGCGTCTGCTTGCTTCGGCACTTCGATGACGATTTGTTTCTTGCCGTTTGCCGCTGGCGTGGTCTGCTCAAGCGCTTTTTTCAAGTTATCGCTGGTAATCGTGCCTTTTGCGCGTCCGTTGTCGATTGTCACTTCCGGCTTGATCGTAACAACGCCATCCTTGATCTCAACGTTTCCAGTCTGGGGATTAGTACCGTTACCATTGTTAGTGCTGATCGGTGTCGGTTCAGAACCGGTAGATTTGCCGACGAGGGTGAGTACCCCATAAACGGATGTGTCCATATATCCATTGCCGGTCATATCGTTCCAAGCGGCAACACTTTGACGGGAGCCGTCTTTAGCATCATTGATCTGTACATCAAAACCGAGCTTTGTAGCGTTAGCAGGAGTTACCCCGTTAAGTGGAATTTTCACTTCAACCGTATAGTTTGTTCCAGAAATCTGGGTTGCCGATTCGAAGCCAGTTGCAATACTTAACGGATTGAATGTAGTCTCGTTGTCAAAGTTGATTCTATACTGTCCGTCATCACCTTGATAGAACGTTGTTTTCGCATTGTTTGGGTCCACGAAAATTTCGACGGAATCCTGTTCATATGCGTTCACACTACTTTTGTTCAGCTGCGTATCATTAACCTGGATCAAAAGATAAAGATTTTGATCATCCCAAAGCGCTTTTGCTACACCATTCGCACCTTGCCAAGCCATCTGATAGCGATTAATCGACATTGCAGTCGCCTGGCTCCAAACCCCATCAATAATCCCGTCTACTACGGGCGTAGCAAAAGTAGCGGTTGACTGATTTGCATTTACAGTCTCAATCGTATGCTCTGCTATAAATTTATCGGGGTCAATTACACCATAATAAGCTGGTTTGGCCTGTAGATTACTATCAAACAACAATGGATTTTGAGAGGCCCTCCAACTCGTAGAGTCATTCTGTCCCCAAAAGGTTACGCGTGAGATATTCGCCGCGTGAGCTTTGAAGATATTCATCAATTGCGCATATAAATAGCCCTGAGCATTTGCTTGTGTCTCGGAAAGCTGCGAGTTGCTTCCAGCCGTAAGATCAAGCTCGGATATGCTTACTTCTACACCTAAGGAAATAAACTTCTCCAAGGACAGCTTAACATTCTCCGGGTTCGTGTTTAAATTGTAGTGCCCCTGCATACCTACACCGTCGATGAGGAGTTTACCAGGGTGTATCAGCGCGTACCTATCATTGATTTCTTTGACCATACTGTAGATAGCCTGCGCTTTATTCTGATTATCTTCGTTATAGTCGTTGTAATATAGCTTAATATTCCATTCAGGATGCGCGTCCAGCACTTCTCTTGCCGCCAAGAATGCCTGCTCTACGTAGTCTGTTCCGATGGCGCTTGCCCAAGGGGTTTGTCGCAGCGCCGCTTTCCAATCCGTTGGGTTAGAAGGGTTATCATTCATCGCTTCGTTGACGACGTCCCAGGAAATCACCTTGTCGCCGAAATGCTCCATGACGGTTGTGATATGGGTCTGCAAATTCTCGAGCGCTTCCTCCCGTCCCAAGGGAATCGTGTTGTTATCTGCATCTGTTGTTGTATTCAGCCATGCAGGCGATTGCTGATGCCATGCCAGCACATGTCCATGCATCTGCATTCCCTCTGCCAGCACTTTATTTACAAGCGCATCTGCCGCGGTGAACGTGAAGACGCCTTTCGATGGCTGCAACGCATCCGGCTTCATGGCATTGCCTGCCGTAGCAACATTGTGATGCATCTTCAAAAGGTCAAGTCTGACGCCTTCCAGATCCTCCGCAGATATCGCGTTTCCGATCAGGAAATCGTTCTGATATGCCTCTTTAATCGGAGTTAAATCTTTCTGTATAGCGATCGTGCCCGAGCCTGTATTTTCAAAGCTGATATCGTCAATATAGAAAGAGGCTGTTGCGCTAGAGCTTTCCACATAAAGGGTCAAGTATTCGTCGCTTACAGAGGTATAACGGTAGATTCCTTGTAACTGAACCCAGTCATCGGTGGTGCTGATTGTCTTTGAAGCAAGGGTATTATAACTTGCACTAGTATTACCAACCTGCGTGGAGAGCTTGAGTTGTGAGCTTGCGGGCGAGATCAGCTTGACCCAGGCCGATACTTTATATTCCTGACCCTTATCAACATATTTCTCCACACGGAATGACGGCCCATGCCATGTGTCTGTTCTGCCTTCTATCTTCAAAGCATAAGCACCATCGACGGTATGATTCGCTTCATTAGAAGCGGTCAGCGTTTCAGTGCCTGCTCTGCCTACAAAACCGCCTGCCGTTTGATCTTCAAAAGTTATAGTCGTAAAAGGTAACGCCGGGGCCCTAGCTGGCTCTGGTGTTGGTATTGGCTCCTCCGTATCCACTTTCTCGGTGATTAATACATCCCCGATGTAGAACGGAACCGTTCCTCCGGCATCGTTGGATTGAACGCGCAGCGTCGTATCTTTACTCGTATCCACGATGAATTCTTTAGTCAAGGTAATGGCTTTACCGGCTTCATAATTTGCACTTGCCAAAAGAGCATAGCTGCTTATCGTTTGGAGATACGCTTGTGCGCCACTAGGCACAGTCACATCAGCATCAACATAAACGGATGCGGTCACCGTGTAAGTTTTGCCGTTTTCGAGGCCCATGTCGCTGAATTTAAAATCAGTCGCGTCCCAGTTATTTGCTCTGTTGCTTACATATAATGCTGCGCCGTCGGCATTGCCGGCAAAAACTTTACCGGCCACAGGCGTCAAGCTAGCGCTGCCTGATTGCGTTGCGAAACCTTTACCATTCGCAAAATTTTCGTGATAAACTTCTTTATCCGTTACAGTTACTGCTTTTTTTGCCGTGATGAGGATATCCCCGATGTAGAACGGAACCGTTCCTCCGGCATCGTTGGATTGAACACGCAGCGTCGTATCTTTGCTCGTATCCACGGTAAATTCTTTAGTCAAGGTAATGGCTTTACCAGCTTCATAATTTACACTTGCCAAAAGAGCATAGCTGCTTATTGTTTGGAGATACGCTTGCGCGCCACTGGGCACAATCACATCAGCATCAACATAGACGGATGCGGTCACCGTGTAGGTTTTGCCGTTTTCGAGGCCCATGTCGCTGAATTTAAAATCAGTCGCGTCCCAGTTATTGGCTCTGTTGCTTACATACAATGCTGCGCCGTCAGCATTTCCGGCAAAAACTTTACCGGCCACAGGTGTCAGGCTAGCGCTGCCTGATTGCGTTGCTACACCCTTCCCACTCGCAAAGGTTTCGTGATAAATCGTTACCGTATCGGAAGGTACTGTCGCATCCTGCGCCGTAACTTCCGCAACCGGAGCGAGCCAGCCTAACGGAATAAGCAAAACAGCTGCGAGTAAGATGGAGATGACTTGTTTGAGCATTCTACTCATTTGTTGCATTCCTCCTCGAATAATTTTATAGAAATAGAAAAACCCCTAAATGAAGCTTTCAACTAAGAAATATTCACCTCCGGTGTAAACGCTTACATATATGCTTACACCATTTTACCTCTCCGCTACTATCCGTTGCCATACTCATACTAAAGGTGTTACCCCCCATAATTATAGGATCTGCAACATTCGTAATTGTTTGTGGTATTGGTAGTCAATATTTTTTGATTACCCAATTGTCGATTTCATACTTTCAATAAAAAAGTCATCCCGCCAGATCACTTCCAGCGGGATGACTTTTTGTTTACAGGGTACATCACAAAGAGGTATACGTTGCACGGCAAGTGCCGCAAACCCACAAATCGCTTTACGTCTGCTGGTAATTCACAGCTACGATCAGGCAAGCCTCACACAGATATATATAATAAATCCCCTCACTGTCCTCAACCTGCTCCATGTCCATTTGTGCGATAAACTTCATTGTCGCTGAACAGCAGGGGCACACAGGATATTCCGCATCCTGAATCCAGGCAGGATGTCCTCCAATCTGCGACGCAGGTGCCTCAAGCATCCAATACGCATTTACATAGGCTCCCATCTGCCGTTCCGAGAGTTGCATGGCACGCCATGATAATTCTTCTTTGTCCTTATTTCCAGGCAAAAAATCGGGAATGACATTATATTCACTCCACGAGTACCCGCCATCCAGATCTACTTTCATAAACACGGTGCCATAACAATTACAGTGCATGCAAGCTGCAATCCTTAACCGTTGGCCGGGAAGCTTCATATATTGAACCAGCGGATTCTGCAAATTGTAATCAAACAACACTGTCAATTTGCTGCTGCACCAAGGGCAGGAATGCTCACTCGGCTGCAGTACCACTACCGCCGAATAAGCCCGATTCATTCCACTTCCCCCTTCTCCGCATACTTTAAGATGATAACTCTTGGGGTAAAAAAGCAGCCTTTTCCTGCCGCTGGTATCTAGCTCCCATCCTGCTTCATGGGTATAGGCTTCCGGTGATATATTTAACTCCGAAGCCCATAAAGGCGGATGCTGCCGCCATATCTCGAACTGTCGAACAACCTCTTCATCACCAATCCAGGCCAATGCAAGCAGTAAGTGATTACGGTTTGCTGAATTATGCTCCAACTGACGAATGAGCTTATCACGGATATCCTGACCCGCTTCTTTATAGAGAATGCCGGGATAATACTTCCCTTTAAGAAAAAAAACCTCCAGCCCCCGCTCGACGCGTGCATTTAAAAAACAGGCAAGCGACAATAGAATGGTTTCAGCCTGGTCAAAATCATCTTCTTCCATCAATGCAATCGCGTGGGTCTCCATTCGCCCTCGTTCGCTTTCATTCAGCTGAAGATACAACTCTTGCGCTGTTTTCTGGTAGGGTATTTCGTGTTCAAGCGGGTTGTATTTTCGCGGTTTGTGCATGATTTTAAGAATTTCAACTGGATCATTCACACCTGCATACAAATCAATATCTTTTCGATTTTGTTCAATATATGCCTTTTCCTCCAGCGCAAGCTTCCTCTGATGACATGGCATGCAGATCCCACCCGTTTTTAAAACAGTTGCAGGAAGAATACTTGCCTTGCAGCCTAAGATTTGGCAGGGCAGACGCTCGCTCATCGTACCTCTCCTGTTCTGTTTAATTTATTTTCAACTGGTCGGCTGCTGGTTCTTCATTTCCGAGCTATCGCACATATAGTGGGCTTAAGCTTTCGTCACCTCTCAACATCTTACATGCTTGCGCTTAAAACCAACCCGCCCTTTGTCGACTGCTTTTTGAATATTTTCGTATGCATTAAGAAATTTGCTTTTCCCCATATCCTTATTGACTTCTACTGGGCCTACCGTCCTTGCGGTCTCACACGCCTTATCATGAAGAGGCGGATAGGATACCGCAACTGTGTATAAAAAGTTGTTCATTGCATATTTAGTGCGTTCTGGAGCAGATGAAATGGTGTTTTTTACGAGCTCAAGCATATCGGCAATTTTGCTTTCAGCAAATTCTTGGTCTGGCCGGCTGCCAAGCAGCCAACAGTAACAACTCCAACCCGCTGACATCCTCAGCTCTTCACCGCTTGCGATCCATTTATCGGCAACTTCTTGGGCAATATCCGCTTCTGCCAAGGTTACTGCCACTACATAATCGGACAGCATAAAAAAATAAGCCGCATCCATCCATCTTTCATAATCCGCTTCTGTCATGGCATTGGGGTCGGCAATGATGCCGGCAAAATACATAGCGTCGTAGTTCCCTGTCGCGTAAAGCTGCTCAGCCAGCGGCTGATTTATTTTGGTTTTCTTGAAGATGGGCTTCATTGCGCCTGTAGCCACGCCAAAAAGTGGTTCCTGCGCGCCATTCGAATTGTATATTTTCTTGGTTCGTTCCTTGCCGAGTGCTTCAAGTTCCTGCATAACCATCTCTACGTTCATATTTAACACTTCCTTTTTCCAAAGTAATCCTCTAAAGTTATCTTAGATCGTACCGGATAAAGAAAGTGTACTGTATGCGATTCCCTGTCGCAAGCTGAGTATCCTTTTAGACTGAGAAATCCTCGTCAAGGAGGTTATAAATGAATGAACTCCTAATGGGAATATACATTCATGATCTCTATAAATATGAAATTGAGAGACGTAATTCCGGAAGAAGGTAACTTTACATTACTCTGAGTGATCCTCTCTTTTTCCCAAAGCCTCAAGAATTCGATACCCATCAGATGAACGACCGGCATAAGGACCTGCTGAATATATCATCGGAACTAATGTTACGCAAAGGTTGATGAGGTTGAACACACCGGCTGCAAAAACTAAATTTTCGAAGAATGGTCTCATTTGAAAAGAGAGATACACAACCAACATAGCAATAGCCAATAAAAGTGAAACGAGTGGTCCTCCTAGTGAAATGCCAATAATTTGATTTCTCAAAAGAATTACCCCATCATCTTTTGTAGACACACTGCCGATTAATCCCCATGTAAAGTGAATTTCCAAACGTCCTAGGCTCAGTAGTGCTCTTTTGCTTTGTGTATCAGAACCCATATGAACTAGCACAACCTTCTTGGTTAAACATAAGGCAGCGAAGGCATGGCCCATCTCATGAAGAAACACAGATATAGGCACCACGATTATATAGAAAACAAGCATATTCATAACGGAAATCACTGCTAACCACATCTCCATGAGAACGAATTCTCCTGTCGTTTTTACATTAAAAGGTTGTATCCTTTTAATTCTATGACTTGAAAATATATACCTTTATTTCAACCTACTTCAGATAAGACTTGGCCGAAGAAAATCACTAAGGCATTATATTATGTTCTATCACTTGACTGTTTGGGTATCATGGAAGATAATAACAACCTCACAAGTTGATTTTAAAAAGGGGTTGTCGTTATTAGCTGGTTAAGTGATCTCTATAAATTACAGAAGCGGGAGCTAAAAAAGGACATCGAACCCTCCTTAGTCAATGCCATCTTTCAGAGTTATGATAGATTTCCCAGGATTGGACTTAATGAGCGGCTCGGTCAGCAGGATATGTCTCTGGATATCGCTGATGCTTATATCCATGGCCGTAACGCGATGATTGAAGCTGGAGTCGGCATCGGCAAATCCTTTGCGTATCTCATTCCCAGTCTGCTAATTAACCATATCTCAAAGCAGCCAGTCATTATTGCCACATCCTCCATCCAACTTTCAGAACAGATCCATAAAGATCTGAGATTCATCGGAAGCCGGCTCGGATTTACAACCGTTCGCTCCGTAGTCGGAAAAGGCATGGGGCAGTATGCTTGCCGGTCTAGGGCAGCCGACCTGTTCAAGCCTGATGATTCAACCTCACCTCTGTCCACGCTTGTCGAGCGTATTTTGAATTACGAGATTGATGAAAGAGCCGATATGAAGGGCGGAATTAGCGATGCTGTGTGGTCCAACGTTTGTGTGAACGATTGTAAATTCGAGCAATGCCACTATAAAAGCACATGTACGTTCTACGAGATGAGAGCGAAAATTAATGCTAAAGCCTGCGATATGGATTTCATTATCGTAAATCAAGACCTGCTCATCCGTGATCTGATTAAGAAAAAAGAAGGAACGAAGGGATTAATTACTGAACTGCCGGCTTTGATCGTAATAGATGAAGCTCATAATCTGGAAGCAAAGGTCAGAGATGCAAGAACGCTCGAGTTTACATTCCGGGGAACCAGCCGTATTCTGGATGACGCCTTACAGCTTCTCCTCAAGCAATCCGCAGATAAAGATCTTATACAGCAATTCAAATTTATAAAAAGATGCATTGGCCCTATTTTTAAACAGGTAGAGGCGGATTTGCTGCACACAGCCAAGCAAGACAATGACCGGATAAAAGTGTCGGAAATCACAGGAGTTCCGTTAACACGGGGAGCGAAGTACTTGAAAGAGTTCAGTCTCAGCCTCTCCATCTTAACTTCCCGGCGTGAGCGGGAGATCGACAACGCTTTTGAAGCTATAAATGGACTTATAGACCTCTTTAATGTGCTCGCCGGAGTGGAGAACAACTATCTGATCTGGGCAAGTAATACCCGGGGGGAGAGCACTGTTAGTATCTGTCCAAAAGGCATAAGCCAGTTTCTAAAATACGCCTTATTTAACGGGAAGACATCTGTTATCTTAACCTCAGCAACCCTGTGCCAGGGTGGAGACACACTTGAGGAACAATATGCTTATCTGACTGGGTCCCTCGGTTACACAGGAGAATATATGGAGCGCCAGGCTTCACCCTTTGATTATGACAACCACACCCTGATGTATATTGCCAAAGGCATACCATACTATAACCATAAGAACCGGGAGGCTTATCTTGAAGCGGCCTACAAGGAAATGCTGCGGCTCTGCAACTTAACGGACGGGCGGACCTTGGTACTCTTTTCGGCTAAGGAGGATATGAAGTACGTTCATGCGAAGTTAAGCTCCGAGAAGCTTACATGGGCGTTGCATGTTCAAAGAGAAGGATCGTCCCAGGATGGCGTGATCGCTGAATTCCGGGGCAGTAAAGGCGTCCTTCTGAGTACCGGTGTATTCTGGGAAGGCGTGAATATCGAAGGTTCCGATTTGTCGCAGTTAATCATTTTCCGTCTGCCTTTCCCTGTCCCAACCGATCCTGTCTATGAATATAAAGCATCTATGGCAGAGAATCCCTTGAAAGAGGTTTTTGTACCGGACATGCTGCTTCGGTTGAGACAAGGAACCGGGCGTCTGATCCGCAGTGAAACGGACCTTGGCGTACTCAGCATACTCGATTCCCGTCTGTCCGCTGCAGCCCACAAGGATTACCGAGATGAGGTACTGGAAGCTTTACCCTTTAAAAAAGTTACCGAGGATTTCAGAGTACTGGAGAAGTTTGTGCAAAACAAAGGGATATAAGGTATTTACAGATGCTTCCACTAACTCTGACCAGAAGACCGAACAAGGAGTTCAAGTATTGCAGTTTTTTTTGCTGCTGTAAAAGAATCGGTAAAAGATTTACCTGTTGTCGATTAGGGATACGATCTTCCAGATCCGGAATGGCGTCACTATCCGTGACACACAGAGCTGCGGCTGATCCCGAGCTCCTTTACTATGTAATTATTAATGACTGAAGAGTTATTTTATGAATCTGCTAATAGAGTTTGTCTCGCATTTTTAAAAAATTCTTCAGATTCAGCAATTTTATTTAAATGATTGCTGAACGAAATTCTAAAATACCCTGATCCTTGAAATGAGCTACCCGGCACAGTAAATACTCTATAATTTTTCGCTAAGAAATCACAAAAAACTGAATCATTTGGGATGGGTGACTCTGGGAAAATAAATATTCCTCCTTCAGGTATAGTAACATTATATCCAGCTTTTTGAAGAACCTTTACCATAAGATCTCTTCTTTCTTTATAGGGAGCTGGATCAACTCTTAAATTGCTCATATCTGATATCACACGTTGTACAAACACAGGAGCATTAACAAATCCTAATATACGGGTACTATATATTATTGCTTCTAAAATAATCTCTTTAGCCTCTAATTTCTCAGGTAAAACAATATAACCTAATCTTTCGCCAGCAATACCAAAATCTTTACTAAACGAACCAATATATATAAGTCTATTAAATATTAAGAATGGATTACATTGATTATCACCATAATATAATTGATCATATGGGGAATCAAAAATTATATATATGGTAATTTCAAAATATGCTTCAGATTCTTCAACCAACCTATTTAGTTTCTTTAACTCCCCTGTACCAAAAGCTTTTCCTGTAGGATTATGAGGTGTATTAATAATGATTGCACGAGTATTATGAGTTATATTTTCAGCTAATGCCGTAAAATCAATGCTAAAATCCGAGTCCAATTTCACAAATATTGGTTTTCCCCCATAATTAGTAATATAACCGTTGTACTCTGAAAAGTACGGAGTAAATACAATTACTTCATCCTCAAAATTCAATATACTTTTACAAATAACATTTAGTGCACCTGCTGCACCAGCAGTCATAATAATATCAGTTAATGTATGATTGGTTTTATATTTATGATTAATATGATCAGCCACAACTTCTCTTGTTTCAGCTAAGCCTTGATGTTCAATGTAGGAATGTTTACCTGAAGTCTTATTATTTAGATTTTCAATTCCTTTTTGTGTGAATTCAACTGGAGGCTCGACAATAGGATTACCTAAAGAAAAATCAAATACGGCTTCTTTGCCAAATTCTTTTTCTATTTTTTTGCTCTCAATAAACATTGCGCGAATTGCCGATGGTGTAGATATTTTTTCAGACACATTATCAGAAATCCAATTTTTCATTTACTTTTCCCCTAATTGATCTTTTTTCTAAATACAAAAGAGACAACATACATAAAGAATAAATAAGACTGAAGCCTGAAATTATAAACCAAACATTCTCAATATCTATCTTATTTATAAAAATCCCAGTCAAATATGGACTTAAGGTGTATCCAAGACATCCTACAAAGAGCAGTAGGCCATTAAATCTGCCTTGATGAGTATCAGGTACACGCGAAGCTATATAGAGATTAATATTGGTTTGAATTAATATTTCTCCAACGGTCCAAAGAATTGTAGATAGCGCGACTATTATAAAATTAGTAGAATAGTCAAGCAATCCTAATATACCAAAGCCTAGTCCATAGAAGATGGCACCTATAGCTATGGAATTTATAGAAGTTATTTTTTTTGTAATTGATAAGATGAAAGTAGTTAATATAATGACACATATAGCATTAATAGTCATAATAGACCCATAATAGGCTGCTCCATTCTCGCCAAAAGAACTATTCATTTGAATGGGGATACTGAATGATGCTTGCATATAAATGAAGTAGTTGAGAAATGATATGATAATGAAGTACGCAACCAAAGGCTTTTTCGATATTATTTTTAATAATGATGAGTTATGCTGGGTGTTTTGATTGTTCCTACTCTCATTTTCATTTTTTACCAATACTTTGTCATCCACTACTTTAACTAAACTAATGATTATAATCGTTGAGAGTAGAAAGACGATACTAATACTTATAAATACAACATCTATGTAATCTCTCATAAAAAACCCAGCCGCAAGAGGTCCAACTGCTATGCCTATATTTGCTCCTAAATACATCAAAGAAAAAGCAGATTTCCTTTCTTTTTCTCCCGTAGATAGTTTAATCAATAAAGAATTATAGGCTGGGCGAGTAACACTAATGGAAAACATAACTATTATTAAAATATAGGCCACTGCTATTGTTCCTGACCAAATAATACAACTCATTATTAAGATAGAGGATAGAAATTGTCCACCAACTATAATTGTTTTTTTACCCATTATGTCACTAAGATATCCACCTAATAACACACCTGGACCGCTTATCAAGGCTGCTAGTGAAACAAATATTCCTGCAGATACTGCGTTCATACCTAATTGTAAAGTTAGATATAAGGTAATCAAAGAAAATACAAAATCTCCAATACTATTAATGGTACGCGCTAAGCAGAGGAAATAAATTTCTTTTGTGAGGCCCGCATAAGCTTTAACTAAATTCAACGAATCCCCTCCTCTACCTTAACTTGAATATAAAATCGATCATACATATCCAATAGAGTTTTACTTAGATCTTCGAAAGTATCTCCTTCAACAATTGCAAAGCCTGATCTAGTCATAGTATCTTTAACATCTCCTACTTCCTGTCCAACTTGATATGAAACATTAAAATCAATTAGACCTTTTATATCTTTGAAATCTTGTATTCCAGATATTTTTTCAATGATGCCTGCGCGTGTAGGAAAACATATCATACCAGTGTAATTATTATTTGTCTGACACCTATTAAATTCAAACAAGCCTAATTCTAAATCACTAACAGCTTCAAAAAAATCAACTCCATGAGTATTTTTTATACATGGAGGCATTACCTGTGCCCCGCCAATTCTTGCACCAATTTCACCAAATACAACTTCTCCTTCAGGAGTTAGAAATAATTCTGCATGAGTTACAGAATTATTAATACCTAGAGCAGAAATAACTTCTTTATTCACCTCTTTTATGCGCTGAATATATTCAATATTAGAACCTTCAGGTATTGTTATGCTTGCAGGTGGCTTTTTACTTGTAGCAATTTCTAAGCAATTATACAAATACTGAGATACTGAGGAAAAAACCACGTTCCCCCTTGATACAATAGAATCACAGTGAAACTCTTTTCCATTTATAAACTCCTCAAGCAAATCCTTCTGATGTTCTTTTCTTGTATTCTCTAAATAATAATTCAACTCATTTATACTAGAAATTTTAAAAGTATTGATAGTCCCAAAGCCACTTAATGGTTTTACAATTATAGGGAAACCATTCCCCTCAACGAATTCCATATAATCACTAACCGACAAAGCGATTGCAGTAACAGATGTTCTAATACCTCGTTGATGCAGCATTTGTTTCATAATCCATTTATTTCGTACAGCTTCGGCTTGATTTCTTTGTAAACCTGGAATACCAAAAGTTGAGCGAATTTCTCCTCCAATTTCAATAGCATTTTCACCTGGAGTTAATAGAGCCACAATTTTATGATCCATTCTAATTTGTGCAATATGTTCTTTAATATTGTCTAGAGATTCTAAATAATCTATATATCTTATTTCATCAAAAAACTCACTGAGCACATGTTCATTTTGGAGATTATTTTGTTCAATAATTAGTATTTTTTTGTAATCAA
>LIDZ01015402.1_pt7 | contig 27023 bp, 24 predicted proteins | sample 644651 | NCBI WGS metagenome assembly LIDZ01 (sample SAMN03856242, study PRJNA289617) | food metagenome | isolation source: wine grapes on drying loft during traditional withering process | host: Vitis vinifera cv. Corvina | place: Italy: Gargagnago di S. Ambrogio di Valpolicella | collected 2014-01 | reverse complement strand
GTTGAATCGCGGTCTCTCGCCCTAGCGGATTCATTGTTGCCGTCCCCGGAATCGGACGTGTGCATAAATGAGCCATGTACCATTCACCGGACTGCGTCTCCACGAGTGAACCGTGACCTGCCTGCTGAAACGGGAAGGTCAGATCATGGGCCGTTGTCATAATAGGATAATTCGGGTCCGTTTCATAAGGTCCGGTCAGGTTGCGACTTCTCGCCAATGTAACCATGTGATTCACTCCGGTGCCGCCTTCAGCTGTCAGCAAATAATAATAGCCGCTGCGCTTATACAACTGTGGACCTTCCGTTACGCCTATAGGCGTTCCTTTGTATATATCATGAATAGGCCCGGTCAGTTTACCTGCTTCTGGATCGTATTCCTGCATGATAATGCCGGAGAAGTTGCTATGATTCTTGCGGAAATCCCAGCGCATGTTCAGCAGCCATTTCCTGCCGTCGCTGTCATGGAAGAGAAACGGATCAAATCCACTGCCATTCAGTCTTACAGGTTCACTCCACGGCCCCATAATGTCAGTCGCCGTAATCAAATAGTTATGTAGATCTTTGTACACACTTTTTCGGGATTTCACATCAGTAAACAGTAAATAATAAATCCCATTATCAAAAGAAAGCGCTGGCGCCCAAATCGAACCTGAGCTGCCATTGCCACGCAGGTCCACCTGCGCAGACTCGGTGAGCACGCGTGAAAGGGAATGCCAATGAACCAAATCTCGGGAATGATGAATTTCCACCCCTGGAAACCATTCAAAGGTGGATGTAGCAATATAATAATCATCGCCTACGCGTATAAAAGACGGATCGGGATGAAAACCGGTTAGCACTGGATTAACAATCATTTGAGCCATGATAAATTCCTCCTGGACGATTAGATAAACTATAGAATGTTCTTGATTTTATTGTATATCTTACATTGAGATTAAAGTTATGCTAGGATATAAGAAAATGTTGATATCTTGTCATAATGGAGGAGCTATGAAGCAGCTATTTGAACCCGTCTTATTTGAGGACCAGCAGAGCTTAATATGGAATTACAGAATATTTACGGACGACTATTACAAGGGCTATTATCACTGGCATCAGTGCTGTGAAATTATGTATGTGCACGCTGGGCAAGGAAATGTGGTCGTTAATCAACAAATGTATGATATCCGCGCAGGTATGCTGTTTTTTTTCCAGCCGTATCAGTTGCACCGGATTTATTCGGAGGTCTCTCCCGCTTGCCCCTTTGAACGTTCTATCTTTTATATCGATCCCCATGTAGCTGAGAACCTTCTGCACGACTTCGCCAAGCGTAAAACTCTATTCACCGCATTATGGCAGGGTCAGGAGACTCTAGGTGCATTCGATCTTCAGGACCGCAGGGATATTGTAGAGTGGATATATGAGAATTATGAACAGTGCAGCCGCACTATAGAAGCTGATTCGGAGAACATTACTGTGTTTCTTCTACAGCTGTTAAGCAGCATAGGCACCGGAGACCAAGCCTTACTCCATTCTGGTGAACTGCGGAGCCTTCGTTATTCCGAGAAAATCATGAGCTGGATCGAGGAGCATTACCACGAGGAGGTTAATCTGGAGCAGCTGGCTGAGGAAACTCATTTGTCCAAGTCCTATGTCTCGCGGATTTTCCATCAAGAAACAGGCGGCCGGCTTGTTGATTATCTGACTGCACGACGAATCAAACAAGCCTGCCGCCTATTGGGAACAACAGATCTGCCTGTGGAGCGGATTGGCATTGCTGTTGGTTTTCCGAACGCTTCCTACTTCAATCAATTATTCAAAAGAGTGCTAGGGACGACTCCGCTTAAGTACAGAAAAAATAATTAGCGAGCGATTATTCAACAACAAACTTTATGTCCTCTGTATAAGAGTTGATGTCTATCCATTCAGACCGTGGCGCTGCCTGCAATTCCCCGTTGAGCAACAGATTGACAAAGGTTACACCCTTAATGACTCTTTCTTCGTCAAATCCGTAAATTCTTGAGGGCTTGACGTTGTTCCCGTTGAACTGGACATCACGAAAGGTAATATTCTCGATTAATGTACCCGGTTCCGGATTATAATCCTTGTTGTGAATGACGCGAAGATCGAACAACTGACCCATCGTGATTCGCTCCACACGAATATTCTTATAGAGAACATTGCGCACTGTATTACGATCGCCAGCGTTGATGGCCAGTGCCCCCCAATAATTTTCCTGTGGCTCGTGATGCTCGAGAATATCGATATTCTCAAATATGATGTTTTCAATGAGATCCCCATTGCGCTGATGGTCGCCATGCGTGCCGATCATCAACGGATGAGCAACATCTGCCCAGAGAATGGAATCGCGCACAGTAATATTGCGGCTATCCCCATAGAAATCCCACCGTGAACCGTAAATAGCGATGCAATCATCTGAATTGCGCATAAAAACATCCCGTATCATAATCTCTGAACTTGACATGATATCAATGCCATCCGACCAGCCCCGTGTGCTGAACGATTTGAAATTATTTATCTCAACCTGTTCCGACTGCCCGATAAAAATGCTGTAATGTGGTGGATCGATAACCATAATCCCCTCTACACTAACATTGTGCGAGAAAATAATTCGCACGCCACGAAAGGCCGAATAGCGATGAAAAGCAGCCAAATAAATCACTCCTCGCCCGCGGATGTTGACATCTTGAACTCCTTCGCAGACCAACGAGCCAACCAGTACCGAACCTCCCGCAAGATAAACCGTGGTTTCCGAGGGAATTGACAGCACTGTTTCTTCTATATAGTGTGCGCCCGAAGTGAAATACAGCACCTCTGGTTTAACACCTGTGCTAACAGCAGGAGTGTTCAACAGCCGCAATAAATCTGCTGTACGGTGAATGCCCGGTTGCACCAGGACTACGTTAGACTCACCTGGCAGTGGAGGTTCCAACTCCCGTGGATTGACGAAGAGATGGAGATTTCTGAAGAGATCTCCGTTAATTTCAATCGAGAGCTTCTGCGGACCGTTTAGACGGAAGCTAAAGGTTTGCCCACTCTGAATGAAGGAAATGTTCCGTGAGGCCGGAGCGATATTTACGCTTTTGACTTCTGTGTAGAGGCAAGTGACTTCTACCTCCGCAGCACCCTCCAGATCAAAAGAAGCCACAGATGCTGGACGTACCTCATGCATGTCTACCTTAACTTCATAGATAATCAGTGGCTGCCATTCCCCTCCGATCAGACGTACCTTGGCCTGGAAATCCTCCCGCGCCGGTACATCTTTGAGGGCTTCATATACTTGTAAATAACTCATAAGGCTTTCTCTCCCGGACTGCATAAATGCACAGTATGTTTATTTCATCCTCATTATATCGCTTACCTTTGGAATAAAGTTTCAATGTGTTATGCAGAAATGTTTCTATATTGTTATGTTCAGCATCATGACAATATAAGAATATTTTCTAATATAAAATCACAACTTCCACAGCCATTTGCGGGCTATACTCAGGACACATTCTAAAACACTGGAGGCAGTAATAATGAATTTACCGTATTGGCAGGAAATTATGAACAAGCTCGATAATAAGGTTGAACGCATGATTGAGCAGATTGGTGATAAATGTCCCCATTTCGCTGGTGAGGACGGCAAATTTGACGATATCGGCTCCGACTGGTGGACAACTGGTTTCTGGCCGGGTATCCTCTGGATTATGCATGACATGACCGGAAAAGATTCCTATAAAGAGGCTGCTTGGCATTGGGATGGTACTTTAGAGGAATGGTTTGTTAAGCCCACGGTTGAGCTGCATCACGATGTAGGATTTCAGTTTCTTCCGACTGCCGTTATCAAACACACCATCACTGGTGACGAGGATGCACTGCGCAGAGGAATTGAAGCTGCCAACTTCCTTGCCGCCCGATATAATCCTGTTGGGAAGTTCATTCGGGCTTGGAATGAGGATAAATACGGCTGGGTCATCATCGACTGTATGTTGAATATCTCCTTGCTGTTCTGGGCTAGCAAAGTAACAGGAGATCCCCGCTATAAGCATATGGCGATTAGCCATGCTGAAACGACTATGCAATATGGCATCCGCGAAGATGGCTCGACCAAGCATATCCTCTCCTTCGATGCTGAAACAGGAGCTTACATCGAGAACCTTGGGGGTCAGGGCTACTCTCCTGAATCATCATGGAGCCGCGGAACGGCTTGGGGCTTATATGGCTTCATCAACACCTACCGTCATACAGGGGATGAACGTTTCCTAAATACGGCCAAGCGTATTGCCCATTATTTCATTTCCGCCTTGCCTGAGGACCAAGTTCCTTATTGGGATTTCCGGCTAGCGGATGATGAGCGGATGTTCAGAGACAGCTCGGCGGCCGCGATCGCCGCATCGGGACTGCTTGAGCTTGCCGATATCGTACCTCTTGGAGAACAAAATCTGTATGCAAGCGCAGCAGAGCGCATTCTGCGCTCACTGACTGAGAATTATGCTACCTGGGATCAACCGGAGCATGAAGCTATTCTGCAACATGCAACAGGCAGCGGCACCTCCTTTATTGATGTGTCAGTCATTTATGGAGACTACTATTACGTCGAAGCGGTTGCCAAATTAAACGGCTGGAAACACCGGATTTTCTAAGAAGAACATCAGAGGCATAAACATTCAGCTCTGCTAAACAGAAAGGGCAGTCCACAACCTAAGGATTAGGTTATGGACTGCCCTTACTTTAATTTCACAGAATTTAGATACCCAGAAAAAATTTTCTACCTATGACATAGAGTTAATTTACAGAATGCCCCATATAAAATATACTTACCTTATTGAAAATTCGGAAGTACCGATACCCTACCCTTATTGGCGAGGGTATTTTGATGTGGGCTCAATGATTTTTATTTGAAAGGATGGTTGAGGTGAGAAAAATTATTCTTATTCAACATTGTCAATCAGAGCATCACATAAATAATATGTCGGGAGGATGGACAGATACGCCTTTAACTGACCTAGGAAGAAAACAAGCAGATCTGATTGGTTTAAGTTTGATTAACAATCTGAAGCTTGAAGATTATACTCTGTATTCTTCAGATTTGCTTCGCGCCAAGCAAACAGCAGAAATAGTAGGGTCGCACCTGAATCTACAGGTAATTGAAGATAGCAACCTTCGAGAAATTAATACCGGAATCGCTGCAGGAAAAACAAAGGATTGGATAAGAGACAATAGGAACCCGCGAACAGGCAGTGATTTTGACATGGATTATCAAGAATTCCAAGACGGTGAGACAGGGAGAGAATTCTATAGTCGAGTATGTAACTGTATGGAAAGGATATGTAAAACAGAAAAGAAAGATTTAATAATCGTAACTCATGGCGGGACATTGGCTTATATCATCGCATGGTGGCTGAATTTTCAACCACAGATGCTAAGTAAGGCATATTGCTCAGCGTCTGTAGGCAGTATTTCAAGATTAAATCAGAATGGCTTTAGGCAAAATGTCTTAAGTCTTTTAAACGATACCTCTCATCTATCCATACTGAAATGAGGAGAACTATGAATCGAGATTTCTATTGCGATGAAGTGCTAAGCGGTAAGACTCCAGTAAACACAGTTTTTGAAACGGACTCCGTACTTGCCTATCATCATACAAAACCTTTTTATGATCATCATATCGTGGTAATTCCGAAAATACATATATCATCGCTAATCTCTGATGAAGCAGATAACACAGGACAATTGCTGTTAGAAATGTTGGAAGTTATTAAAAAAATAGCAGCGGAGATGGTTGAAAAAACAGGGGCATCGAAGATCATCACAAATTTAGGAGAGTATCAGGATACCAAACATTTACATTGGCATGTGGTAAGTGGTAATAGAATTAGATAAAGCCCCCATTCAGGGGGCTCGCTCACCGCATATGCTGTGAATTACGCCTACCGCGCCCAACGTTGCTGCGGCGCGATAATAGTCTCTCCGCTTTGAATGGCTTTCTCTATCATCAGACCCAGATAATAATCCTGGGCAGCCTCTGCCAGGCTATAAAATTCCGGTCCGCCAGAGACGTAATCGGCCATCTTTTGCAAGCAGCTGGCAATGGCAATTTCATCATCGTACAATCTGGCGGGAGCAAACGGATTGTCGTAGAGCCATTGTTCTCCGCACAGGATGCCTTGCAGAAAATAACCTTCCGCGTTCTCCTGCTCCCCTTTATTGACTCGCTTCAGCTCTAGTTGAAGTGGAATCAGGTTGTCCTGCTGAATTAGGACGCGATTATCGAAGATTTCTCCACGCTCCCCTTTGACGGAGAGATGATTCGAGCGAGTCCAGGAACGATGCTGATCCTTGGTGAAATCGTAAATCCCCAAGCGGTCACCAAAATCCAACCAAGCCAAATCCCTTTGCGAGGGAATCAGCTTATCTTCCGTCGGCGGGCCACTGCGTGTAGGTCCATTAATCCATTGGGATTCAAAACGCATCGCTCTTATGCGCACTTCCTCAAACGTAACCCCAAGCATTTTGCGAATTAAGCTGACTCCATGATATAGATGAGAAATCGAGACAGTAGTTTCTGTAATTCTCCCTAGCTTCCCAGAACGAATAAGAGCCAACCTCGCCTCTTGTATGGGATGAAGGTGGTATTGTTCTGCTACTTGAATACGCGCACCAGTAACAATTAGTTTGTCATAAAGAAGTTCAAGACCCGGTAGATCCGGCGCAGGCGGTGTTTCCGACAAAGCCGGAATCCCTGCCTCAGCCAGCTTCAATAAATATTCGAGACCTTGAGCCCCGCTTACCGAAACGACAACGAAGTCAGGGCTTTCATGCTTCAACAGCTCCTCCAGTGTACGGTAGGTAGGAACACCCCATTTCACTTCCATGTCTCTGCCCTTGGCCTCATTACGCACAACCATACCGCTAATCTGGAAGCGTTCGGGCAAGGCTTGGACGATTCGGAGGAAATATTGCGCCCGAAAGCCAGCTCCACCAATAATGCTGAATTTCACCATATTATTTGCCCCCAAGTGAATGAAAGTGTGGTGCGTTCGCCAGGAAGCCTTCCCGCGTATACAATTTACTTTCTTTGGTTAACGGGAGACTTACAGGCCGCGCCGTAATGGCTGCTTCGTAGATGGCTGTTATTAGCTCTATCATCTTCCGTCCTTCATGACCATCAATAAGCACCTGCAGCGAGTTATTCTCGATCGCTGTCATACAATCATCAATTTGTCCAGTGTGACCTTTATATTGTAACGGTTCAAGGTTATTGTAGTACTGTTCCAGTTCTTCCTCCAGCGCCGAATTACGCTCCGGAAACCCGTCTGCTTGCGAAGTGGACGCATACACTTTCCAGGGTGCCGAGATTCGCGCCCGCTCCCCTTGAAAGATCATCTGCTGCTCTTGACCATGGTGAACAACCGAGCTTGTGATCTGTGCCAGACTGCCATTGGGGTAGGAAAGAATAGCAATAGAAAGGTCCTCCACCTCGGCATTATCATGCGAAGTATTACTCATGACTGCCTGAACGGTGTGCGGCATACCCAGCATCCATTGCAGCAGATCCATATGATGAACTCCATGATTTAGGGTGCAGCCGCCCCCTTCCTTTTCCCAGGTCCCTCTCCACCATACGTCGTAATAGCTGTGGCCCCTCCACCAAAGAGAGTCAACCTGAGTATGAACAATTTTGCCTGCTAAGCCGGTATCCAGAGTAGCTTTCAGCTTCATAGGGGGATCGAGGAAACGATTCTGCCCGACCACGGACAGAATGCAACCGGATTCAGCCGCTGCTTCCACCATGAGATCACATTCTTCAAGCGACATAGCCATCGGTTTCTCGACCAGAACATGCTTTCCTGCCCGCAAACAATCGATCACAATGGAGGCATGAGAATGGGGAGGTGTACAAATGGAGACTAAATCCACTTCTTCATCCTCAAGCAATTCATGATAATCCTGCATAAACTTGCTATCCAGCTGAAACTTGTCCTTTAGTTGGCTGGCCCGCTCTTCACGACTGTCTACTAAGGCAACCACCTGACAGCGCTCTGAGAACAATGTATAAGCTTCCAAATGAGCAGTTGCAATGGAACCCGTCCCGATTATCGCTACACGAATCATGAGGTTTCACTCCCTGAAATGATTTTCTGTTTTATTTAATTAGCTCTGTCGGATTCATTCCGGTAATTTTTTTGAACAATGTGCTGAAATAAGGAATGTTCTTATAACCCACCCGTTCTGCCACCTCATAGACCAGCATATTGCGCTCCAGCAGCAATTCCCGTGCTTTTTCAATCCGCACACGTGTTAAGTAGGTGTTGAATGTTTCGCCTGTAATATTCTTAAAAATAATGGATAGGTGGTTGCGCGAAATGTACACCATGTCTGAAAGATCAGCAAGTGTGACCTCTTCTGCATAATGCTCGTGAATATAATGGGTCATGAAATCGACAACCTGTCTGTGCTTGCTGCTTCCCTTCCACTGCCGGCTGCTGCAAATGCAGGTTATTTTGTCGATCAGCCAGTTAGCTAAGGCGTCTGGCCCGGTCAGACCGACCAATTCCTTGGCAATCTGATCATTTGTAAAAAGATCATCCAGCACCAGCCCCGCCTCATACAGGGAATACGTAATAATCCCCCATAGCTCACTTCCCAGCATCTGTACGTAGTCGGGTGTAATCCCTTTCTGCTTCTTTAATTCTCTGATATAGTCAGCAACCAGCTGCTGCGCCTCTGTTTCCTGCGATGCCTTCATCGCACTGGCCAGTTTGAACGAGAACTTAACTGGAAACAGGGCAACCGAATCCTGCTCACTGCTTATTTTTTCCTGGTAAATATAGATATCGTAAGTCGGAACCATTCTCCGCTCCCGCAAATCAATAGCACGGAAGGCTTCCTCTGTCGAGTCTGGAATCTTCGTCCATAACTCCTTGATGCCTCCAATGCCCACGCGGATTACCAGCTTAAGGTAACTCTTAATGCTATCAATCAGCTTAATCCCGAGCTCCTCCAGCTTCTGCTGCACTTGTTCCGGGCTCTCCGCTTGCGGATGAACAATTAGCAATGTTCTTGTACTGTGAAGCTCCGTGTATTCAATCGTCGGGAACACTTTACGGGCGACCTCACAGGCTATATTGCTAATCGCAAACCGAAATAGATTCCAGTCCGATACAGATAGTTCGCTGGCACGATGATCACGGACCAGATCAATCCCAATGGTTACATGGCTGCATTCCATCCAATAGCGATAAGGCGGCGGCAAGTGGGCCCCACTGCGATAAGAACTGTCAAGCGTGCCTACTGCAGCAGATCTCACCCATTCCTTCTCCACGAATGGCTCATACAGCATCATTTTATCTTCAAGCTCGCCTTGTTTGATTCTTTTCTCCTCTTCCTGCACAAGCTCTTCAATAACTTTGCCCAGAATAGATTTTAAAGTCGGCACACTAATGGGCTTGGACACGTAATCACTTACGTTGTACCTTAACGCCTGTCTGGCATGTTCAAAGTCAGAATATCCGCTCAAAATAATAATTTTGCCGATAAATCCTTCTCTCCTCAGCTGCTCCATCATATCCAGACCGTTCATCGCCGGCATATAAATATCGGTTATGACAATATCCGGCTCAGTAGCTCGAATGATTTCCAATCCGTCCACGCCATTCAGCGCTTCCCCAACCCATTCCGCATCCAGTTCATCCCAAGGTATCGCACGTTTCATTCCTTGCAGCACTTGGCGTTCATCATCAATGATGGCGATTTTCCACACACAATTTACCTCCTTCGAACTCCACAACAGTCGGCAGCAACCAACTATAGAATGATCTATTCGATTCTTTTCTCTACTTGCTCTTTATTGGGAGGTTCAATCAATAGCGGCAGATTAATCTCAACCCTTGTCCCCCCAACCTCTCGTTCCGTAAGAGAAACCCCATAACATTCTCCGAAATAACCGGCAATACGCTCTCTTACATTACGAATGCCGTAACCTCCTGTATGACGCTTGAGTTCCTTGTCTACCACCTGCTTCAGCCCGACCCCATCATCATCAATGATGATCTGTAGAGAATTGTTGCTTCTGCTTATCGAGATGTGAATATGACCGTGATTCCGCTTATTGAAGCCATGAACGACCGAATTCTCAACAAAGGGTTGCAGAGTAAGCTTTGGAATATATAAGGGCTCGATGTCTTGCGGCACCTCTATCGTATACTGAAGTCCGTTGCCCCAGCGCAGCTGTTGAATTTCCAGATAACACTCCATATGAATAAGTTCTTCAGCGATTGTGATAAAGCTGTCCCCATTGGACAAGCCAATGCGGAACATGCGTCCCATTAATTCCAGAATCCGGCTAAGCTCATCCTGTCCGGCTTCTATCGCCATCCAGTTCAATTGATCAAGCATGTTGTAGAGGAAATGGGGATTAATGTTAGCCTGCAGTGCTTCAATCTCGGCTTTTCGCTGTTGCTCATAGCGGCGTTGCAGAGATAGATACAGTTCCTCGATCCGCTCGTTCTGTTTGCGGTATCCGGCAAATAAATACCCGAACTCATTCTCATAATCCACCGGCAGCTCCACATTGTTCCCGCCTACTGAATATATTCTCATGGCTGTTACCAGCTGTTTGATCGGCTTCGTGAATTGCCTGCTTAAATAGTGGGTGAGCAGCAGTACCAGCAGAACGGCGGCAATCCCAATGAGGCCAATCACTTCAGCCAGCCGGAAGCTTTTAGCTGTAATCTGGTTCCAAGACGTAATCTCAACCAGTGTCCAATTGGAATCATCCAGCTTCGAATACACCAGCAGAGAATCATCGGCTGCCTTTTTTCCCTGAATATGAACGTAGCCCGATTGCTGATTCTTAACATCTACCCACTTGGACCATTCTGTCTGATCCACTGCCTGACCAATCTTTAGAATCTGCTGGCCTTGAGTGTTCATCATCATCCGATTTGAGCCGGAGGAATTACCGGTCAGCAGCATGCGAATGTCCTTGGCTTTGACGTGAATCACCAGCACTCCCAGATTGGTATCTTCATACATGATTGTTCTGGCAAAGCTAAGCACCGGAACATCACCTTGAAAGCTGGGTATGTTATGCTCGCCGGTCCAGGCAAAATCACTCTTCGCCAGATCCTGGAACCCGTCCTGTTTATCCAGATCGGCAATATCTCGAAATTGGATATAACTTTTGGCGTCCCCCTGTAGCGGCGCCTTCATATATAGATCAATCCCTTGAATCACCGGAATCGAATACGTCAAATTGGCCAACGCACGTTCAACACTCACACGCCGCCGATATCGATCGAATTCGTCCTGCTTGTTCATCAGAAAGGTAATCAGCTCGTTGTCACGAGAGGTAGACAATGAAATCTGTTCAATCGTAACCAGCCGGGTCGTAATTTCATTATTCAGCTCATCCAACAGCTGCTGCTGGTAATGAGAGGTTGTCTGCACAAGTGCCTTTGACGAGCTGCTGTAGCTTGTCCATGCGATGGAAGCGATTACTACTATGATCAGTACGGCAAAACCGTGGAAAAATAGGCGGTCGATCCTGAATTTTTTGAAAGGATTGGTCATAGAGCGTTACACTTCCTTTGTTCCGGTTACGACGAAATAAACGATAAAGCAGCGAAAAAAGGTTCGTCGCTTTACCGTCATAGGATTGATGATTGCTGTTTATCTTATCCTTTTATTCCTGTTGTAGCAATCCCTTCAACGAAATACTTCTGCAGGAACATAAAGACAAGTGTGGCCGGCACAATCGATACCAGCGACATGGCCAGCAACTGCCCCCACTGCTGAGCGGATTGAGAATCGTTGATCATGCGAAGCGCCAATCCAACTGTGTATTTGTCCACCGAGTTAATATACAGTAGATGGCCCAGGAAATCATCCCAATTCCACAAGAAGCAGAAGATCATGACCGTAACGATAGCGGGCTTGGTAAGGGGCATAACCACTCGCCAAAAGATGCCAAACCAGTTGCAGCCGTCTATTTTAGCGGATTCATCAAGCTCTCTTGGGATACCGCGAATAAATTGAATCAGCAAGAAGACGAAGAACGTTCCGCCTGCCCCGCTGGCCAATAGATGAGGCACAATAAATGGGAGGTATGTATTCACCCAGCCTAGTTGGTAGAACAAAGCATATTGGGGAATGATCAGCACCTGTCCTGGCATCATCAGTGTCAGCATGAGCAGGGAGAACCAAAACTTTTTGAGTGGAAAGTCCAGTCTCGCGAATCCGAACGCAACAAGTGTGCATGAGATCAATGTGGCAATAAGGACGGCGATTTCCAGCTCGAAAGTGTTGAGATAAAAGTCTGTGAATGAATGTCCAGGAACGGAATTCCACCCATTTACGAAGTTGCTCCACTGTGGAACGGATGGGAAAATATTGGGTGAGCTCAGCTCATTATTCGGCTTCAAAGATGCACCAATCCACCAAAGGACCGGGTAAACCATCAACAGGCTAAAGATGATCATGAAGAGATGTCGGGCAGCCAGCTTCCATTTTTTCGTCATTTGCGTTTCTTCCCTCCGGTTTCCGTTTCGTAAAACACCCAATATTTCGAGGTGCCAGCGATAATGGCTGCGGCCGCGACGATCATGATGAGCATAATCCAGGCCAGCGCCGAGGAATAACCCAGTTGATAGCGGCTAAACGCTCGTTCATACAGATAGAGAGCGTATACATATGTAGAGTTCATGGGCCCGCCATTCGTAATTACAAAAGCTGAGGTGAACATTTGGAACGCCCCGATAACTGCCATAATAAGATTAAAGTACAAGATCGGCGACAGCATAGGCAGCGTAATCTTGAAAAATTGGGTAAACCGATTGGCACCATCCACGGATGAAGCTTCATATAGATCGCTTGGGATTTGCTTCAATCCGGCCAGAAAGATTACCATCGTTGAGCCAAACTGCCAAACCGTCAAGAGGACGAGTGTGGCCAGCGCCGTATCTGGACTCGTAATCCACCCTTTCCCCTCTACCCCAAAGACAGCAATGATTTTGTTGAAAATTCCATCCACTCCAAAAATATTCCGCCAGAGCAAGGACACCGCAATACTGCCCCCAATTAGTGAAGGAAAATAAATCGCCGTGCGGTAAAGGGATATTCCGCGTATGGCTTTGTTGAGTATTACAGCCACAAACAGGGCTGCAATGAGCTTCAACGGTACCGAAGCAAGCACGTACATGAAGGTAACTTTCACAGATTGCAGAAATTTCGGATCTGCCGTAAATATGCGCTCATAGTTGCGCGTTCCAATCCAGTGGATAGGTTCCATCAGTGTGTAGTCAGTAAACGAATAGTATAGCGATAAAAATAAGGGGTATGCAGTTAGCCCAAGAAAGCCGAGCAGCCAAGGTGAAATGAACAAGTAGCCCGCGATGGGAGCGTTCCATCTGTTCAGAAAAGAGCTCTTTTTCCGTGTGTTCTCAGCGGGGTTTATAATAACGGCTGTGGAACGATTCAAGTGTGGTCACCTCTTGTAGTCAATTTAATAGCTTAAGTATATAGGCGGCTGCCTATGGACTAAAGGAGGGCAATGCTCGAATTCTTTCAAAATATAACGAAAAAAGAAGCTCTATCTAAACTGGAAAGCGAGGGGGAAATCAATCCTTATGCTTTTTGTTTATAGAATAATATACAAGGCTAATCATTCCGACTACTAGGATCGCCAAAAAACAGACTCCCCCCGTCCAACTTCCAACTTGCAGAAAGGACATCTTACGAAATGACGTTGCCGAAATGATCAAACACATCATTCCCATGGCGATGATAAATAGGGCTACCAGCCAATCCGTCTTTTTCATGTCCATTCCTCCTGTATTTCTTGCTTAAGCCGAATCTCGAACGGGTTTTATTACAGGGTTGCGCTTGAAAAAGTACAGCATGAGCATTACAGATATTAGTATGACGGTTATACTCGTCCATTGTCCCGCAGTCCATTGCATAGCATATCGAGGCGAGTCTCCCCGCAGAAATTCAAGCATAAACCGTACCAATGAATACAATATATTATAGCTTAAGAACATCGTTCCTAGAGGGAGTTTGACATTTTTCATGGCCATAAGAATGCCAAAAATAACAAGATCCAACTGCCCCTCCCAAATTTCTGCCGGCCACAATGGAGATGATCCATAACTATCAAATGCGATTGTTCCTTCCGGATAGACGATTCCGAACCCCAATCCCGTTGGAGATCCAAAAGCATCGCCGTTTAGTAAACAAGCAATTCGTCCGATGGCCTGCCCAAGTATAATAGCTGGTGCCAAGATATCCGCAAGTTCCCAAAAGGAGAGTTTGTGTTTCCTCGCATAAATGACTGCAGTGAAGAACCCGCCCACCAGTGCTCCCTGAATGGCGATTCCACCTTTCCAAATGGCGAATATCTCTGATAAATGATCTGAAAAGTACCACCATTGAAAAAAGAACACATGCCATATTCTTGCCCCAATAATCGCACCTAATAGCAAATACACAACTAGATTGGGGAGAAGTTTCTGATATTGAGTTCCTCGCGCCAAATAATAAGCTACTCCAAAAGCAACTACAATTGCTAATGCGACGATAACTCCATAAGACCTCAGTGAAAAGCCGCCGATTTCGAACAATATAACTCTCATGTAGCACTGACCTCTCTTTGGCTATGAATTTGATTATTCAAAATTCAAACTTATTCACTAATTATTGATTGCTCCAGGTCAGGGTTACGGTTTCCGCAGCTGGCTAATTTTTAAGATAAATAAATAGATAACAATCCCATTAATATCGTCACGACGGCTATGATTCTTTTTAATACTTTTCTAGAGATCAGAAAGTCCTTACTAAGTGTTTGAAGAAGCTTCTTATTCGCCAATATCGACGCGAACAACAGAACCGGAACAATAAATCCCAGATTATAAAAGAATAAAACAACCGTCCGCTCTAGCAACGGTTTGGGCTGCACAATGAGCAAGACCGCCATATATATGGCTCCACTGCAGGGAATACTGCATAATCCAACGACTCCACCACTTAATACAGCAGCTATTTTAGACGAAGGTTCACTATATTTTTTAAATAGGGGATGTAAAAACCCAGGCATCTTGATAAGCCATTGAGCGGGCGCGTGTAGCGAATCTCTGAGCATAACGATCCCCATAAGCGTAACCAGCAAACCGAATAATTTTGAAAAAAGACGAATATCCCCTGGTTGAATAAAATTGCTTAACTGCAATAAGCCTGCTCCAAATATAAAGTAAATGATCATAATCCCGAGCGCGTATAACCAGGCATAACCCATCATCGTTCTTCGATTTGCTCTTTGTAAGTGAGGATTATCAAGTTCCCGACCAAATCGGTTCAACAAAAATCCGGACCATAATAACAACGTTGTAAAGGAACAGGGATTAAATCCGTCCATAATACCCGCAAGAATCATAAGTCCCAATAGGGTCAGTAGAGTTGCTTCTCTTAACGGGATGGATTCGATCAGATGGTTCTGTTGAAGAGTGATGGCCGCAAAGAATAATAAGAAGAAGAGCAAAAGCACTAAGACAAACGACTTCAATTTGAATTTCATGACCTTCTCCTCAACCTCGGTTCACTATTATTTTCCCTTGCATGGATGGATTTTCTTTCCCTCCGCAACAAATATCGCAGTAAAAGGTATACTCTCCTACTTTGTCTACGGATAATTCAATTGTTTTTTTGCTTTCAGGAGAAACCTTAACATTGAAATTCAGTTCGTCACTTGCAAATTGATGCCAACCTCCGCCATCGCTATGCATGGAGTTATCTTCATTCACAAGTTCAATAGACAAAGGTTGTCCTGCTTTCAGGGTAATCGTTGCTGGTGAAAATCCTGACATTGACAATTTAACCTGTTGACCCGCCGTTGTCGTATTGCTCTGGCTCCGTTCTATAAAGCCCAGAATGATAGGAATAACCGCAAGAATAAGAACAATCAACAACACCCATTCCATTTTATTATTTAGCATTTTCCTCCAAAAAGTTTCTTTTCTCTTCATTGGTTTCTCCCGCCTTCAGAATGTACCTCCATCCTAACGTAAGAATGTGTGGAAATTATGTATTCTCTTCAATCCAAATAAACGACAAATAATATACAGCAAAAAGCTGACATCAGGTATCCCCGATATCAGCTTGAATTTCACCTACAATTTAATAAATCCCTCTTCCCTCTTGATCAGCAATGCCGCTCTTCCGGTAAAAGTACGTATTGATCCTGTCCCGCCATTCCATTGCATGCTCGGCTTGCTCTTCCAGACGAACTGCCACCTGCTTATGGAGTTGATCATCCATGAGTAATTCCAGAAGACCCCAAGCAGTTCTCAACTGACTAGCCTGCTCTGCGCCTGCAAAATGAGTGTCATAAATATGCTGAATAACTGTTTTACCGGAGTGAAGCACATGGGTATAAGGCACATGATGGAAAAATAGCAGCAGCTCGTCCGGGCAGCTTTCCAGCGATTCGTACTTGTCAACATTAGCGCCAACATATTGGCTGGTATACCCAGTACCCGATAATTGTGTCCGATCTACACCGATGCCATAGCAATCGGCGAAGTGATAAGTGCCCCACATCGAGTATTCATAACCATCCACATTGGGACCATAATGATGATCTGGATTAACCATAAAGCCTACGCCAAGTGGAGCCGTATAAGACTCGTAAATTCTCCATGAGTCCATCAGGATATTCGTAATGGTATGAACTAGCTGTTCATTCCCTCCAAAGGTCTGGCGTATCCACTCCTCGGCGATGTCTACGGAAGACAGCTCCGGATTCCAGGCCAGACGCCCATAGCCGTACAGGTTCGCTTGCGCTAACAGATGTCCCGTCCAGTTCGCATCGGTTCCAATGTTGGAGACAGCGGCGAAACCGCTGTAAGCATTGCCGTGCAGAGAGCCTTCTACAATCCGTTTAACCGTAGAGCCCTCGCCTTTGATATAGGTTTCGAAGTTTAGAATCTCCTTCCACTGCGGCACCAGATAACACACATGACGCTGCTGGCCGGTGTACTCCTGGGTAAGCTGGAACTCGATCATCTGGTTCGTATGTTCCATCGCCCCCAGCAGCGGAGATACCGGCTCCCGTACCTGAAAGTCTATCGGTCCGTTCTTCACCTGCAGGATAACATTATCCATAAATCTCCCGTCAAGAGGCCGGAAATGATCATAGGCCGCCCGGGCCCGATCAGTAGTTCTGTCGCGCCAATCCTGCTTACAATTATAGACAAAACAGCGCCAGATTACCACGCCGCCGTAAGGCTTCAGTGCTTCAGCCAGCATATTGGCACCATCGGCATGATCGCGGCCGTAAGTGAACGGACCTGGCCGATTCTCCGAATCCGCCTTCACCAGAAACCCTCCGAAATCCGGAATGGCCGCGTATATCTCCTCCGCGGTCACCCGCCACCATGCGCGGACCTCTGCATCCAGAGGATCTGCAATTGTGAGTCCCCCTATTTCAATTGGGCTGGCGTAATTAACGCTCAAGAACAGCTTAATGCCGTAAACCCTGAAGATATCCGCCAGCTTCACTACATCAGCCAGATATTCCTGTGTCACCAGTTTGGTCTCAAATTCATGCACATTTACGTTATTAATTGAAATGGCATTCAATCCAGAGGAGGACAGCAGCCGTGCGTAATCCCGAACACGCTCCAGATTCGTCGTGATCTGGTTGTTGTGATAAAAAATCGACTTCCCGGCATATCCACGTTCCACACTGCCATCTATATTGTCCCATTGATTAACCATACGCAGCTTATTGACGGGATTCTCTACAATGTCCAAAGCATCCACTGGACTGCCTGTACTTAAAATCCGCAGCAGATGAAAGACACCATACAACACACCAACAGAAGAAACGGCACCTATAACAATGCGGGAGGTTAAGCGATCCGTCTTAATAACATATCCTTCTGCCCCGACCTCAGCCCGCACGCTGCTGTGAAATACTTTATCGAGAAGAGAATTACTGCCAAAGGTTCCAAGTACGACGCAAGATGACATTTCGGGATCAGCAGCGATATTAATCGGATGTCCCAAGATACCCTCGATACCTCGCGTAAGTTCGGACACGGCTGAACGCATAACCTCATCCTGTTCCTTTACGACAATATGGCTAAATAAAGCATATTCGTTATACCGTTCCCCCGGCAACATTTGGCGATATTGCAGCCAAGCCTGATAACCATCCATGAGAAAGCCCTCCAATAGACAATGCAAGACCCGGAACAGCTTTGTTCCGGGCATCTTGGCATTGATTTATTTTTCGTAAGCTGACGATGCTTCTTTCAACTGGTCAAATGCTTGCTGCGGCGTGATTTTCTTAAAGCTGAGCTGATCGCGAACATATGGCCAATCCTTATCAATATAGTTCGTCCAGCCTCCAGCTCCAGCTGTCCAGGTCTGTCCGTCTTTCTCCGTGGCCCGCAGTAGCGCCATTCCTACCTTATCAATATCACTCATACTGGATTCCAGGGCAGCCGCATTGTCCTTATTAACAGGCAATCCACGTGAAGTCTTTAAGATTTTCCCGGCTTCTGGGTCATTTACGAACCAGTTGATGAACTTTTTAGCTTCATCGATTTTTTTGGAGCCTGCAGACACTGCCAGATACATGGATGGCTTAAGCCAACCACCTGATTCTGTGGCACGAGGCATGGTCACCAAGGCATAAGCCCCTGGTTTCAAGCTGTCCCATGAACCATAGTTATTGGAGAAGCTCAAGCGCAGCAGGATTTTGCCTGCAGCCATCAAGTCCATTTGCGGATCAAATTCTTTATCCGATGAATTCACATCTGCCGGAGGAACAATCTCGGCATTACGCAGCTCTTCGAAATTAGTAGTCCATTCCAGAAAGGTGGTCTGATCAATGTTGAACTTGCCGTCTTCCGTGATGACCGTTCCTTTGCCTTTGCTGTACTGAAATGCTGAATAAGCAAAATAATCGCCAGCGTAATCCTTAGTGAAATATTGTCCGCTTGGCAGCTTGGCCTTGGATTCCTTGGCTAAAGCGAAGAAATCATCCCATGACCAGCCATTCGCCGGATTAGCAATACCGAGCTTATCCATGGCTGCTTTGTCATAAATCATACCGAAAGCAACCGAACCCAACGGTACCGCGTATTGCTTGCCATCGGATTGTCCTCCGGCTAACAATTTAGCATCGATTTTACTAACATCCACCTCCGGTGTCAGCTCCGCCAATTGATTGCGAGCCGCCCAATCCGGAGTCCAGCCTGGATCTAACTGAATAATATCCGGCGCATTATTTGCCGCAGCCTGTGTGGATAATTTGTCCAAATATCCATCCATCCCCGAATACTCCGGCTCGAATGTAACATTCGGGTTATTCTTAGTGTACAAATCTAACGCAGCCAGAGTTGCCTCATGACGTTCTTGAGCACCCCACCACATGATGCGCAGCTTTACTGGCTCATTACTGGCTACTGTTGTTGCAGCCGTAGTGCTTGTGGGCTCCGAAGTATTCTTTGTCTCTCCGCCACCACCACATGCAGCCAGCGATCCCATCAAAGCGGTTGCTACCAAGACCGTTAGAGAACGCTTCCATTTCAACATTATTAACCCTCCTGTTTTGAATCTTTAATGTCTTGCTACATTAGTAATAGTAGCAATTTAGAATTGAAGTTTATAGGAGAGCAATGCACGAATTGTTATAAAATAGTCCGAAAATATCAAGAATTACCTTTATAACGATGAATCTCCACGGGCATCCGTAACTGGAGGCCGCACTCGACGCAGTGCATCGCCGGCATTTGGCTGGAGGCGTATAGCTTCAATTGTTGCTAGAGATGCGACAAGAGCGAGCAGGAAAAAGGCAACCGAATAAGCTCCCGCTTGACTGGCAGTGCCGAAGAAAAACCGGGATATCGGTTCTCCGGCACGCAGGGCCACTGTAGCCACCGCGATACCGAAAGCGGCAGCGAGGTTCGACGAAGTCGACGCAAATGAGTTCGCATGCCGCATTTGTTCTGGCGGAATATCACTGTAAGCGATCGTCGTGTACGCAGTAAGTGCAGTGGAACGAGCGACACCACTCACCAAGGTAAGCACAGCAATCAACACAATAGGAGTCGCCGACGAGATTATTCCGCTGATCAGCATCGTGACGGCACCGAGTAAAGTCGAAGAGATCAGCACAGTCCGAAACCCAAAATAGTTGATCAGTGGCGTTGTAGCGGGCTTGATCACAATATTGCCGACAAAAATGAACAGCACAATCCCACCTGCGAGTGTCGGACTCCAATTAAAAACGTTCTGGAACAGTAAGGTTAGCAGAAAAGGAGCGGAGCCGACCACAATCCAGTACAGCGAACCACCGAGCTGGGAGACACGGAACGTGCGGATCTTCAATACTCGTAAATTTATGATTGGGTTGGGAACTCGATATAGATGAACAATAGCGAGAATAGTCACGATGAATGACACTCCCGTCAGAATCAGACCAAATGTCCAGGAAACGGCGGAATCAGCCAGCACATGCGCTCCATAGGTCAGTCCACCGATCCCAATCCCCGTCAACACGACTCCCATTCCATCCAGCTTCGGCACTGAGGTACCCGCCGGAACGCTTCCGATAAGCTTACATGCCGCGATGAATCCGATAATTCCCAGCGGAACGTTGATTAAGAAGAGCCACTCCCACGAGCCATAGGTCACGATAAGCCCTCCGACCAGCGGCGCGATGGCGGGTGAGATTAAACCGGGCCAGACCAAATAAGACATAATCTTCATCAGATCCTGCTTATCGGTATGTTTAAGGACAACCACGCGTCCTACCGGAACCATCATAGCTCCACCGACACCTTGCAGCACGCGCATCATAACGAGCTGGGACAAGCTGGTGGACATTGCACAGGCGAGCGAAGATAGGGTGAAGATGGCAATCGCAGCCAAAAAGATCCGGCGGGTGCCAAAGCGTTCGGCCAGCCATCCGCTTAGCGGGATAAGAACAGCCAGAGTGACCATATATGAAGTAATGACCAGTCCCATAGCTGAGGAAGAGACTTCAAGCGCACGGCTCATGGCCGGAACTGCCGTCGTGACGATCGTGCTGTCCAGATTTTCCATGAAGTAGCATCCGGCGACGAGCAAGGCCGTATTGCGAAGTTTGGGACTAATCATTCGTTTGATCTCCTCTCAAATAATGCCGCACACAAAAAAGCCCTCGAGTGATCCCGAAGGGCTACATTTTCATCTTACGCATTTTACGGATCTGTGCAAGCTTATTCTTATTTGTATAACTTAATATTAGTAAATTTAGGAACCAAAAGCAGAAATACGGCATGGAGAAGTTCCTGAGGTACAAATATACTGACACAAGCAACATCCCGAATACAGCCTGAAAAGCATTGGCTTCCGTCGAAACTGGCTTGCCTTTCTTGATTAACGTTGATATGGCGAGCAATATAGCCAAAATGATCGCGTAGGCAAGGGATACCTCAAATCGGGTCAGGGCACTCCAGACACCAAAGGTGACGGCAATTGCTTTTCCCCCTTTGAATTTCATAAACGGCGAGAAAGCATGCCCAACAATAGGCGCTGCGGCGATAAGGACGATCTCATATCCTTGCACCACCCCGTTCTCGATGAACAGGACCAGGGGTAGATAACCCTTCAGGAAATCAAGCAGGACACCGGCTAGGCCCAATTTATATCCTGCAGCACTCCATAAATTGAACGCACCGGGGTTGCCATCCCCTACCGTCTTCAGATCTTTGCGGGCAAGCCGGCCCAGCCAATATGAGAACATAAGAGAACCGCACAGAAACTCCACAAGAGTCAGCACTATAATCATTTGTCTCTTTGGCCCCCTACTTCAATCGCCCTGCCTTTCCACGACACATGCCCCAGAAATAGGACCTGGTACGCTGAATAAAGAAGAACGACTAGGAAAAAGAGCGTAGAGAAAATGTGGAGGAACGGCATAATTTTCCCGAAATAGCCCACATCCCTGACCAAATAATAGATGTGAAACACATAAAGCATATATCCAAAGATCAATGGATAGGCCCATGGCGTATTCCAGAGAAAAACCGCACCCATCGAAGCAATTAGCCCCAGAAACCATAGCGCTACCAGCATAATCGTCCAGATGCTTAATTTAGCGGTACTAAGAACCGCTCCCTTGCCAAAGCCCTGTAATTCACTCTTCAGGCCTTGCGGATACATGCGGAAGGAGACCAGACCGCGTCCGATAAAGTTGGTGACAGGGATGCCCGCCTCCCGATAGCGAGCACCCAAATTCAGGTCATCCAATAGTTCGGCGCGTATGCTGCTATGTCCATGGATTGTTTCATAATCAGTTCTGGAGGTGACGATGCAGGACCCGTACAGGCCTTTGCGTGGATTGTTATGTTCAAACAACGAGGTGAACGCAAACACACCCAAGATATTAGGAATTAACGCCAAACGTTCGTAAAATTTCTCCGTATGATGAAACGGCACAACTGAGATCACGCCACCGGCCTTGGCTCGTGCTTTCAGTAGAGATTCCAGCGCCCGTGCGGACAGGCGAATATCCGCATCCAGAAAAACGATCGTATCGCCCGAGGAATTCAGGAATCCGTTCCATACCGCCCAAGTTTTCCCCGTCCAGCCTAAAGGTAAAGCCGGGTTCTCAATGACTGTAACTCCATAGCTTGCGGCAATTTCTTTGGTTCGATCCTCCGAACAATCATCAACGACAATGATTTCATAAGGCTTAACCGTTTGCGCCCGGAGAGAGTCCAGTATATTGGACAGATTCTTCGCTTCATTTCTTGCCGGAATAATGACAGACAGCTTCACATTGCCCGGATTCACTTCCGTACTCTGGGGAATGAGCTTTCTACGAAACAGTACTATACCCGAAAGGCAGCCAATAAGGAACAACAGGTAAAGACCCATGATCAACCCCGTCTCTCTAAAGTAGCTGAAATGATAAGAGCCATTCAGTAGACAATATACAATAGGTTATTCCATGTCCTGTCCTTACATGCCCGCTAATCTCGAGTGGGTAAAATTATTTGTTCCTGGAAGGAGAATAAGGTCTCCACTGGCTTGAAATATAGATGCCCATCCGGCCAGGGTTGGAAATGCAGATCCATTCTGGATTCCTTCCAATCCTCTGGCGTACCCGTGGTGGTCAGCTTTGGGGGAAGCATAGGCACTTCGACGATTGCCGGAAACTCCTGATACCCGAACAGCAGATTTTCGTGAATTCCGATGATTTCATATTTGGGTCCCTGGAATGCCTGCTCTTCCTGCAGCTGATAGTGATAGTACACATAGCTTGCGACACACTCCGGCTTCAGGTGCGCAACCCGTCCAACTTGCCGCTCCACGGGTGCCTTCCGCCGCCAATGAGCGGCGTCCAGCGGCGCATTGAAATGAAATACATCGATCAGGGGAATCCATTGGCGGGGCTGCTCTTGCCCCGGCCAATTCTCAAGATAATTGGCGATATCCGGCAATAACGTTTCAGGTAAGAGAACTTCTTCCATACATTCGTAATAGAGAAAGACGTTGCGATTCCACTTAAACCCCGCGGCAGTCATCAAGTAGCCTTCCCGAATAAGCCGTGCTGCTTCTCCTCCAGTTCGCAGATAAGATGTACCCGCTTCATCGTCTACCTTTAACTGTGCTCTTGCCATTACTCTGAACATAACTGCGTTCATCCTTCCGTTATCCTGCTTACTATTCTTTCGCGCTACAGCTTTCTTCCCGATTATAGCTAAAGCTGAACGAAACAGACAAGCTTCGATTCATTGATCCTTCTGGAATTACATTCGTGATTTTGGTAATAATACCATCACTAGGGAAGGAGGATCTTAATGAGCAGAATCACTGGCAATGATGCAAAAGTCGAGTCAAGCTCGGAGGATTCAGTAATATCCACTCAATTGTCGGACAACCTGCAGCGGATAACAAAAACCTTTGACCGTTGTAGTGACTTTTTGATCCTTCCTTGGCAATATGGTCCAGAATTAAAGTATTCGGCTTTCTCTGTTTACAGCGAAGCTCTAATTCAAAAAAAGGAATACAACTACTTTAAAGAATCGCTTCAAGATCTGGTATCTCATGAGGTTGGTCCAGGAATGACGATTACGCCTGAGGATGTCAACTTCTTTTTCACAAATCACGGTGCTTCTGCCCACTGTGCCGTGATCATCGATGATTTCCATGAAGCAATCGACAAAATACTTCATGGGTTCATTGTTATTTTCGTCGACAAGTGGAATAAGGCAATTGGCTACGATGCTTTAGCCCTTGAAACTAGACAGGTCACAGAATCAATTACTGAACCGGTTGTGTATGGACCCCGTGAGAGCACTGTTGAAAATATGAAGAAAAATATAGGTATGTTGCGAAAACGTCTAAAAACGTCAAATTTTAAAATAGAGACCTTTGAAACGACAGCACAGACCAAAACAAAAATTGCTTACGGATATTTGGATGGAACAACTAATCCCGATATGTTAGCCGAATTCCAAAGAAGAATATCCAATATTAAGAATACAGAAATATTGGAAACCTCTTATATCGAAGAACTAATAGAAGATTCCCCATACTCACCCTTTCCACAATACCGATACACCGAAAGAACGGATGTCGCCATTGCCTCCTTGCTGGATGGGAAAATCATTGTGATGGTGGAAGGAACCGGTTCCATCTTGATCTGTCCTGGTCTATTGGTGGAATTACTACAATCGAGCGAAGATTACTATCAAAGAACCGTTGTGGCAAGCCTCATCCGTTTCATAAGAATGATCGCTTTATTTATTGCCATATCTCTACCCAGCATATATATTGCTTTTTCCACTTTTCATCCGGAGTTAATTCCTACCGTTCTCTTGCTGGCTGTCGTCAACTCCCGGGAAGGCATACCATTCCCAGCCGTTGTTGAAGCATTCATTATGGAGTTCTTCTTTGAATTGCTGCGAGAGGCTGGGATTCGACTTCCTCGTCCGGTCGGTTCCGCGGTAAGTATCGTCGGAGCACTTGTGATTGGAGAAGCGGCCATCAATGCTGGCATCGCATCGCCGATCATGGTAATCATTGTTGCTTTAACCGGAATAGCATCATTTGCCATGCCTCAGTACAATTTTGGGATTTCATTACGAATATTACGGTTTCCTCTGATGATCCTGGCTGGCTTCTTGGGCATTTTCGGTATCATGATCGCCTTCTTGCTAATTTGGCTGCACTTAGTAAATTTACGTTCTTTAGGTCAGCCCTATCTAAGCCCACTGGGGCCATTTAGACCACAGCAATTGAAGGATGTGTTCGTCCGCGCGCCGTTAGGTATTTTAACGCGTTCCTCGCGAAATAGCCAAATACGCAAGCCTTCCAAATAAGGGAATATGGCTTTGAAGGGAGAAGAATGATCATGAGCAGGCGGTTATGGATGATCTTGAGCTTACCGTTGTTTCTCCTTGGATTGACGGGATGTTGGGATCGGGCGGAGCTTCCGGAGAAAGGATTCGTCATGGGCGTTGCTATAGATCAAACCGAAGAGGGGAAAATTGCGCTGAACACACAAATATTCAAACCTTCTCAGGGAGGAATTAAGAGCTCTGCAGGAACAGAAACCACTTATTTAAATGTGACGACAGAGAATGATACGGTTTCCAAAGCCATTCGCGATATACCCTCCAATCTCGGTCGTAAAGCACAGTGGAGCCATATGAGTCTAATTATTATAGGAGAAGAGCTGGCCCGCAAACAAAATATAAATAATGTTCTGGAATTTTTTTATCGTGATCACGAACCTAGACTTACGTTGTCTATCATGATCGCAGAAGGAAGAGCGGATCAGTATTTAAAGATCAAACCGTTAATTGGAAATTCGACAAGCCAACAAATATTTCGAAGTGCAGAAGCAACTGCGACAGATACCGGAAAGACTATTTTTACCAATTTACTAGATATGGGGCTGCAATTGAAGAGCGAAGTCGGCAATACCTTAGTCCCCTATATTTATTTTCCCGATAAACAACCGAAAGTCACACAAGTAGCCGGAGTAGCCTTAATTAAAAAAGGCATGCTTGTAGGCCGAATGGAGCCCAAAAAGGTGGAAGCCTTACAAATAATTATGGGCAAATATATAAACGGAATGATGGATATTCCTTGTCAAAAGATAGGCAATAGCGATAGGAAGTTAGACGTTGTAGAGGTACTTGACCTTCATAGCAGATTGCAACCTACAATCATCTCTCAGAATTCAATGAAAGTTCTAGTTAAGATCCAGATGGAAGTCTCCATATCAGAGCTGAACTGCTCCAAGATAAAGACCGCTGTGGATGAAAGGAAGTTCACAGAAAATATTGAGGCAGTATTAGAAGATAATATTGAAGAAACTGTCGAATGGCTAAAGCAAAAAAAATTTGATGCCCTCGGATTAGGCAACATGGTGTATAAGAAAAATCCATCTTTGTGGAGAGAGATGAAACCAGACTGGGACAATCAATTTGCCCGCACTCAGTTCGAATACGATGTTAAGGTCAAAGTTATTAACAGCGGAACTGTCATTCCTCAGCCCGCTCTAATCAAATAGGGGTGACTACAACTATGGCAGGCAAAATATTGTTATTGCTGGTACTATACACGCTTTTTGGGCTTGCAGACTTAGGAAGACTGAAGAAGCTGGGCGGCCGCGAGATCATGTCTTATATGACCATGCTCTTCCTTTCTTTTTATATCAGCATTGACTATGTTCTAGATCTGAAGTGGCCGTTTCTTGAAGATGCTGCCTATTTTCTCTTTTCCGACTCTGCTGCTCGTATTATTAAATTATTAATGGTTCCATCCTAAATCTACAGCTATTGGGGTGTACGCGATGAAAGCACGAGAGCAAATCAGTTCCGGGCAAATGTCCATCTTGTTTTTTTGTTTCATGACAGGTTCCTCAATTACAAATATCCCCGGACCGTTAATTAATTTCGCCAAAAATGGTGCTTGGATTTCCCTAATATTCTCATGGTCTATGGGGATGATTTTTCTTTCTTGTGTGCTATA
>LIDZ01015121.1_pt3 | contig 27110 bp, 19 predicted proteins | sample 644651 | NCBI WGS metagenome assembly LIDZ01 (sample SAMN03856242, study PRJNA289617) | food metagenome | isolation source: wine grapes on drying loft during traditional withering process | host: Vitis vinifera cv. Corvina | place: Italy: Gargagnago di S. Ambrogio di Valpolicella | collected 2014-01 | reverse complement strand
GTAGCTCGTCGGGCTCATAACCCGAAGGCCGCAGGTTCAAATCCTGCCCCCGCAACCAATTAAACTGCCATTATTCAAATGTGGTTTACATAATTATTTAGGGCCCTTAGCTCAGTTGGTTAGAGCGGTCGGCTCATAACCGATTGGTCGGGGGTTCGAGTCCCTCAGGGCCCATATCGCGTGAAACCCTTACCTAGTAAGGGTTTTTTCTTATTTGTAGGGGTGTTTTACTTGTTTATTTGAAGGTCTAGATAGGAAGGTAAATTGAGTTTGCTAACGTCAGCCTATTTTTCCATAGGCTCAAGCTGCTTTTTCACCCTACGAATCGAATCGTTCGTCTTGGGACGTTGCATTATCAATCCAAAGCGTGTCCAATTTACCGTTTGAATTACCTGTAACTCTTTGCGCTTAATATCGATATCTCCCCATCGTAGTCCGAGAACTTCGCCTCGTCTCATGCCCGTGTAAATAGCGAGGGAGAAAATTCACCGACGGTTATTTTAGAGTCGTCAACGTGCGATCCCTTTTCAATATTTGCTATTTTGATATGGCAAGCTGTCCAAGCCTCCTTCTCTGTTTTGAATCGCCCTTTTAATTTTTGATTCGATTTTTTGATAACAACACCAAGATATATGAAGTGAGTAAAACCATTCCTACGAACCAGGTAATCACAGTCAGTTACGAATCGTTTTTAGTGCACTTTTGACGGCTTCGTTGTTGATGCATTCACCTTGTGTGCACAAACGGTCGAATCCCTGTGAGGCGACCTCGATATTTGGAGAATAGTCGTACTACGTGGTAAAGGCTTCTTTCCATTCCCAAACGCTTCGAATGAGTTCGGAGTATCCAAGCAGTTCCTCAAGCTTTTCCTCGCTTTTAACGGATAAAGATTTGAATTGAGGATTCAACAATCGATGATTCGATTTGAGTGAAAATCGGGCTCGTGGAGAAAGCGTACTTTGTACGATTTTGCTAACCTCCTGCAAGGCCACAATAACATAGCCATGGACATGAAAGCGATCGGCAATCCGGATGGCCTTTGGGAAGCATTCACGAATCCAGGTATGATAAGCCTTGGCTAAATCCATGATCACGGCTTTGGGTGTCAGTTGTAGAAAACCGGGGTGGTGCTGAGCATAGGACTGTAAATCCTCCCACTATCGTCCGGGTAAGAGGTCTAGCAGAGTCTCCCCTCTCAGGTCATGAATGCCTGTATTGTAGGTATGCCCTTTTTTGATGGCAAAGTCATCGACACCCAAGACGAGGCCGCTACTTTCGTTGGCTTGTTGCCAGGCCAGCTTGGAAAGACGCGCACTTTCCACGGGGACGACGTCGTCATGCATCCGTTGTACAGTACTGGCAGGTGCTTGTTGCATCTGGGCACTATGCACAGCGGTAGAGCCAAAGGCTTGTTCGGCCGCCTGTTCTAGAAAAGGGTGACTGTATCGTCTTTTAGGCTCGACAAATTCATACGCTCAGACAAAACCGATCTCACAGGATGAGAAGTACATTCGAATCGAAGGAACGACAAGAACCACCTTCTTTCCGAACCCTGGAAGATGTCGAACGAGACGTGACCGATTCTTTCCTTTTCGTGTGACAAATTCATCGGATTGACAAAGCGGGTAGCATTGCTTTTCCTCGACTGGTGTTACCTCTATATGAACTTCATCTGCATGAATTGGAAGAACATGATTGATCTGTAGCTCTGGTATGTCGAGCATTTCCTTGATATACTGGTTCTGCATCTGCGTCATCCTTTGTGTGTTGTTGGGTCGGACTTACAACACTATAGGATGAGCAGATGTTTTTCTGTTTTTATCTCATGTCAGTTTGTCAAGCGCTAGTTTTGGTTTTGAGCCATAAATGAGGATATTTATAGAACGGATGAGGATTTTCTATGTTAGGATGAAAATTTTAGTGCTATTCTCGATATGAGCGAAACAGCAACGGGGGAATCAATGAATACTCTCACACTCACAAGTCGTTGGAAGTATTAGTTGTGTCTTAGTTTCAACATAAATAAATTTCAAATATTGGAGGTGATATTTGCGAGTGTAACCCGATCTTGAGCAAGTCTGTATTCCACGTAAACAAGTATAAACTAGCATTGGCAGCACAACATCCTCCCTTACCAAATCATCCCAAATTGTATATTAAATGAATGTTCGTGTATTTAGCAGTCGATTTTTTCCGGATGTGACCCGGCTCTATTTGAGTGCGTACAAAACTATGCATTATAAAAGGAATGGTGATAAGAATGAGGGGAAATTGTAACCGCTTAATTAAAATATTATTCTGCTGTGTCCTGATAGCCTCAATCATAGCGCCTAGTACCAGTACTCCCGTTATGGCCCAGGTTCTGCCGGGACTCGCGGATGTGTCAAGAGAGGTAGCTGCCGAAGGGATCGTCCTGCTGCAAAATCCGGATTATAAAGTTGCGGGATCGCAAGTGAATGAAAATGAACAAGTGCTCCCGATCAAGAAGAGTGAGAATGTATCGGTGTTTGGCCGTATACAGGCGCACTACTACAAGTCAGGCACAGGCTCCGGAGGTGCTGTACGCGTAGATTATGTGAACGGAATTCTGGAGGGGCTGCGGAATAACCCTAGTCTCAAATTGAATGAAGATCTGGCGAAGAACTATGCCGACTGGATCAAAACACACCCCTTCAACAATGGCGGCGGTGGATGGGCAGCCGAGCCATGGTCCCAGGCGGAAATGCCTTTAACCGACGAAATTGTTGATGAGGCAAAAGCAAAAACGGATACAGCCGTGGTCATTATCGGCAGAACAGCCGGTGAAGACAAGGATAATACGGACGTCAAAGGCGCCTACCGCCTGACGGACCTCGAAGTAGATATGCTTAACCGGGTGTATGCCAAATTCGATCGGGTTGCCATCGTCTTGAACGTAGCCAACGTTATCGATATGTCATGGGCCAAAGACTATCCCCAAGCTGCTATTTTGTATACATGGCAGGGGGGAATGGAGGGCGGCAGCGCAGTAGCCGACGTGCTGACGGGAGATGTTACTCCAAGCGGCAAATTGAGCGATACGATTGCAGCCACACTTGCCGACTATCCTTCCACCGCGCATTTTGGCAGCAAAACTGAAAATTCGTACAGCGAGGACATTTATGTAGGCTATCGTTACTTTGAAACCTTTGCACCGGATAAGGTGCTCTATCCATTTGGATACGGGCTGTCCTATACCAATTTCAAGATTACCACCGATAGTGTCAATGCTGGCGAGAACGAGGTTGCAGTGAGTGTAACCGTTCAGAACACCGGCAAGGTGGAAGGCAAGGAAGTTGTACAGATTTATTACGGTGCACCGCAAGGAAAGCTTGGCAAGCCGGCCAAGGAACTTGCTGCTTTTGCCAAAACCCGGCTGCTGCAGCCTGGGGAATCCCAGTCGATAACCATCACGTATGATACGAAAGAGATGGCTTCGTATGATGACAGCGGAATTACAGGCCATGATTCCTCTTATGTTCTGGAGGCCGGTGACTATAACATCTATGTAGGGGACAGTGTAAGAGACAGTAACAAGCAAGGAACATACACCCTGAATGAGTTGAAGGTTGTAGAAACCTTGCAGGAGGCGCTCGCGCCTACCAAGGATTTCGACCGTATCAAACCAGGTCAACCGAATGGAAATGGTACTTTTACTGCTGTCAGTGAAAAGGTACCGACACGGACTAATAACCTGGATGAGAGAATCAAGAAAAATCTCCCTGCGGGCATTCCGCAAACTGGAGACAAGGGTTACACCTTATTGGATGTTTACAATAAAAAAGTGACTATGGACCAGTTCATTGCACAATTTTCCAATAATGATCTGGGGGCGATTATTTTAGGGGAAGGGATGTCCAGCCCTAAAGTTACTGCCGGTACCGCTGCGGCGTTTGGCGGTGTCACCAAAAATCTGTTGAAATTCGGACTCCCTATCGACAGTGCTGCCGATGGTCCTTCGGGAATCCGGATGGAGACCAACGCAGAGAAGGCAACCAGTATTCCGAACGGGACGATGCTTGCTTGTACGTGGAATACCGAGCTGAATGAAAGACTGTTCGACCTGCTCGGCAAAGAAATGCTGCTGAACAATATTGACACGCTGCTTGGACCGGGGATTAATATTCACAGAAGTCCCCTGAACGGCAGAAACTTTGAGTATTTCTCGGAGGACCCGCTGCTGACAGGCATAATGGCCGCTGCGCAGACGAGAGGCCTTCAGAAGAACGGTACGGCACCAACAATCAAGCATTTCGTGGCTAATAATCAGGAAACGGATAGACATCTTGTTAACGCGCTTGTCTCTGAAAGAGCGCTACGCGAGATTTATTTGAAAGGCTATGAAATGGCTGTAAAGAGCGGGAAGGCGCGTTCAGTGATGACGTCCTATGGTCCGGTGAACGGTACATGGGCTTCCAGCAACTATGATCTGAATACCACCATCCTGCGCGAAGAATGGGGTTTTGAAGGTATTGTCATGACAGACTGGTGGGCCAAGATGAGTGAAGATCAAGGCTTCTATGCAACCTCCAATGGTTATGATGAAACTAACGGTAAAGCCATGGTCCGTGCCCAAAACGACCTGTACATGGTTATTCCGAACGATTATGCTGAAACGCACAAGAACCGGAATAACAGTACCTTTAATACGATGACATCGCTTGCCAATGGCAGCCTGACCTTGGGAGAATTGCAGCGTTCCGCCAAGAATATCACGAGCTTCTTGATGCAATCTCCAGCTTTTGCCAGAACGGCAAAGATTGATTACGTGGTCAATTATACGCCGGGCAGAGATTGGTTCCGGGTAGATGCTCCCAAGCTGGGAGATCCGCAGCTCACCGGTATTACGGTAGGCGGTAAAAAGATCATAATTTTCGATCCGTTGAAACTTGATTATAAAGCATTTGGCGAAACAGCGAACAGCAGCTATCCGGAAGTCAAGGCTACGGCCAATGCCGATGTAAACGTAACTGTAAGGCAGGCTGACAAGGACAGATCGGCTACTGTAATTACCGCTACGGCTGGAGGGGAAAAACGTATCTATAAGGTTATCTTTACTTCGCAAGAAGGACTGGAGCCGATATTCGAAAATCCGACCTATGCTTATTTGAAGAGTATTTCCGTGGGAGGCAAACCGCTTGAGGGCTTTGCGCAAACCAGATTCAGTTATGATGTGGGCCTTACTAACGGGGCTGCTCTACCGCAAGTTACGTTTGAAGCGAATCCAGACGTAAACGCGACGCTCAATGTAGACCCGGTCAATAAAAGAGTGACGATCAAATGTATCAGCACCGACCAGGCCAATTCCTATGTGATACAGTTTGGTACGACACCACAAAGCGATGAGTTCGACAGCACGACTTTGAGCAGATTCTGGACAATTAATAAAGAAACTGCTAACAATGGAGAAAACAGCAACAACTGGTCTTTGAAAAATGCACCGGGGTTCCTGGGAATCACTGCCGAAAGAGGCGACTTCTGGACCGATCATACGGATCTGAAGAACTACTTCCAGCAGGAAGCCTTTGGCAACTGGGAAGCAACCGTAAAAATTAATATGAGCAAAGTGCCAAGCCAGAATTATAACAGCGTCGGCATCACCGCTTCACAAGATAGCAATAACTATATCTGGGTGAAGTATGAGCATACCAGCGGAAAAGTCCTAGGCATGGTCAAGGAAATCGGAGGTACGGCACCTGTGACCATAGGACAGGTGTCAGCCAGTCAGCTGAGCAGTATTTTCGGAGAAAAAAAAGAGTTGTATCTGCGCCTTAAAAAAATAGGCAACAGCTACTCCGGTTATGTCAGTGCGGATGGAAACGATTATATCTCACTCGGAAGTACAACCGCGGATTATTCCAATCCGAAGTTTGGATTGCTGGCATCCAACGGAAGCCAGACACCTTCAGAGCCATTCAGCGTAGATTTTGATTATGTCAGAATCAATAACGATGTAGCTTTGACGGAGAAGAATATCGGCAAAAATACGAAGCTGAAGGTAGCCGAGACGGAGTTTGCTTCCATCACTCCAGTAATCACTCCAGTTACCTGTAATGATGTAGACGGCGGATTATGCTACACCAATACCAACAAGGGAGAAGCCATCTCCTATAAGGTGAAGGTGGAGAAGGAAGGCGTGTACAAAATCACATCGCGCATTCGCTCCAGCCAGTCCGATGTCGCGCAGATGTCCTTCGGAGTCTATGACGGCGACAAGCATCTGGGCACCTTCGACCTTAACACGACCAAAGGCGAATGGAAAACATTCAGAATCCCGGATGTTAATCTTTCGGCGGGCGAGCATACGCTGAGAATTGTATTTGAAAGCGCCGGCATAGACCTGAACTGGCTGAAATTCCAGCTGAAGCAGGATGACGTAGGCACATCGGCGTTGGACGCGGCGATCAAGGCGGCTCAGAATATTGATACAAGTGCGTATTCATCCTACAAAAAGCTTAAATTCAACGCTGTGCTGGAAGAAGCCAAGGATGTTCTTGGCGAGCCTATAAACGACGAGGTGGTTGCAGAGGCCATAGCCACCTTGAATGCGACAATAGAAGAGCTCGGCACATCGTCAATGCCGGTCAATATTGTACCGAAAGAAACCCAGAGCGTGAAGAACGGCATCAGAATCTTTCCTTATCATGCCCCATGGATTTATGCAACTAACGACCAGTTCAAATTTGAAGATGGTACGGACGCCATGAGCTACGTCAATTCCAATGACCTTGTTTATTTCGGCCAGATCGACTTGACCAATCTCGAGGAAGTAAGAGTCCAATATGCCCGTGAAGGGAATGCTTCGCCATCCTTCAAGTTCTATACAGAGGCCGATTATATGGGCAAGCCGACCAAACGCTCCACGACACAAGGAAGAGTGTACGATGATGTATACAACGGCGACCGTTTTTTTGAACTTGGAAATGAATTTGCAAGCATTAATTTTGCCCAGAAGGCAGGCGCCGCCTGGAACAATTATGGAATAGCCAGCACCAAACAAACGCCGGGCAATCCATATATTGATCATTATCTGGGAGAGGAATCCAACTTCGTGGACAGAACCAAAGCAACGGGCAAACGAAATGTGTATATGAGATTCAACGGATTGAACGCAAATCTTCAATATGTTGAGCTCATTTATGGCGAGCAGGTTGAGGCAACATTCGATCTCGATTATCCGGAGGCACCGGCGCCAACCAAGGTATCCGTTCTCAAAGGCAAAGCGTTCGGAACCCTACCTCAGGCACCGGTACGTGAAGGCTACATCTTCAGTGGCTGGTTCGACAACAAAGAAGGCAACGGCAATGCTTTAACATCAGAGACGGTATTGAACGCAAGTACAGTGTTCTACGCCAAATGGACGAAAGATAACCAGGTCAGAGAGATTGTATCGATTGCCCAACCGCAACTGCTCAGCGTGTCGTTTGGTACGTCTGCCGATGACTTGAATCTACCGGCCAAAGTAGAAGCCACATTGGGCAACAACATGATCATAGGCCTGGATGTACAGTGGGACAGTAAAGATTACGACGGCGGCAAAGTAGGGGAATATACATTGGCAGGTACCTTTAAGCTTCCTGAGGGGGTACTGAACAGTGCCAATAAAACTGTTTCCATTACAGTTGTTGTGCTGCCGGAAGGCACCCAGCCAATCAAGATTACTGAAGTAGAGAATCTGAAGAGCAGAAGCGTTGACTTTGGCACTACTTTTGACAAGCTGGAATTGCCGCCTTCTGTTACAGTAACGCTGGATACGTATGGGACAAAGGCACTTGCTGTTAAGTGGAGCTCTGCGGGCTATAACGGCAATGCAGAAGGATCGTACGCACTGAACGGCACCCTGGTGCTGGAAGAGGGAATCATCAATCCGAATGACCAGAAGGCTTCCATTACGGTGAATGTCCTGCCGGAAGTCGTTAAGCTGCCAGAAATCAAGGCAGTTCAAGCATTGGAAGGCAAGAGCGTTGTTTATGGTACCGGCTTTGCCGGGCTGGAACTGCCGGCTGCGGTATCCGTAACGCTCAGCACCGGTGAGACGAAGACCGTTTCCGTTCATTGGAGCAATGACGGTTACAACGGTAATAAGGCAGGAACCTATATCATCAAGGGCAATCTGATCCTACCGACGGGTGTAGTCAATCCGCAAGTCCAGAAGGCCGAGATATCTGTTGTCGTCAGACCATACAGCGGCGGCGGTTCGGATGGAGGCGACAAACAACCAGGGCGGCCAACAGTTCCGGGGGAAGTCGTTAAACCAAGCGAGCAGCAGCCTCAGCCTCCGGCCACAGGGGAAATGCCCAAGACACCGGAGCAAATCAAAAAAGAGCTGAGCAATAGATTCAAGGATGCCTCTCTGATTCCAAGCTGGGCGGAAGCTGCGATTGCAGCCCTGGCGGAGAAAAAAATTATCGGCGGACGCAGTGACGGAAGCTTTAATCCGAGCGGCAATGTGAACCGTACCGAATTCCTGGCCATGGTTGTAAGAAGCTTCAACTTCAGTATCGGCGAGAATCAGAACCATTTTACCGACGTTCTGAGCGATGCCTGGTACAAAAATTATGTTGAGATCGGCACGTACAATAATCTGATCAACGGCGTGGGCAACGGCCTGTTCGCTCCGAACAAGAACATCAGCCGTCAGGACTTGTGCGTAATCATCTTCAATGCTCTGAAGAAGCTGAATGTCGAGCTGCCACAAGGGTCTAACCATGCCTTCCCAGATGATGCTTCGATCGCGGGATATGCCAAAGAAGCCGTCTATGCCCTCAAAGAGCTTGGTATTGTCAAAGGAGGCACCAGCGGAAAAATGGATCCGACTGCATCGGCTACAAGAGCTGAAGCAGCAGTGATCATCAAAAATATGCTGGTTTACTACGCAAGTGTAACAAGCGCAACAGCAAAGTAATACTTCCATAAAACCAGCTAGTGTGTGTCAAGCGCTCCCTATGGGTGATTTACAAATACCCTCCATTGTCGTAGAGATCTGCTGGGTTAATATGGAATTATGTTTGGATAAGGCTGGCCTTAACGTAGGATAGCGTAAATGTGATGAAGAAGCTTGTTCGCGCAAGCAATCACAGCTATCTTATAAGGCTTGCTTTCTTTCTTTTTCTTGTCATAATAAGGTCTGAGTTTGCAGTATACACCTCTTTGAAGACCGCATTGTACAGCTAAATGTAAGGCCCTTCGCAGGGGGGGGGGCAAGAAAAATTTGATTCAAAACCCTTTACGATCAAGGGATTTAACCTATTCCTTGGTATAATTGTTCGGGAATGGAGGTTGAAAGGACAAAAAACCATTCTCAATTTAGCGTTGACCCTGAATTGAGAAGTATTCAATCGGATGTCGAGTTATCACTCTATGAATATTGGGGAAGGAACTGTTTACGTAGCAGTTCCTATTAATTGTAATTGGGGGCACTCTTTGCTAACGTATTTGCTAACGTAAATACTGAAACAGAGCAAAACGTATTGAACTTAATCCTTTATATTTAAAAGGTATATGAACTTATAAAAACCAGCAACAACGTTTCCCCTAGCTCAGTTGGTTAGAGCGGTCGGCTCATAACCGATTGGTCAGGCGTTCGAGTCCCTCAGGGCCCATATCGTGTAAAAACCCTTACCAAGTAAGGGTTTTTTTCTTCGTTTAAATATGCACAAAAGTTGATTATACTGAAACGTCATAAATTAAAGTTATCATTAGCGCACTACCATTTCTGCATGTACTACCCATTTTTTCTTAAGATTTCTTGATAGGTGCACCGTAGATAGCAAACCACTGATTCTGTAGCGTCCACCCGTTGTTCTGGTATTTTAGAACATTCTGTACATAACCAAACCTGTCGGCGTGATACAATCCACTAACGCCTTGGAATGCCATTAACTCATACACGCCATCTTGGTCGAAATCAACCGGATATAATCCGCTGAGTGGGTCTACCCACCCCTCAATTGGGGACTTCAACGTTCCATCCGGGTTATAGATTCCATCCAAGTAGGCCTTGCCACGAGAAGTGATGTCGAGCGTATATACTTGTTCTGTATTGCTGTTGGTTAATTGTAGTCGATATCCATCTAAGTAGGATACTTTATACTTCCAATAGTCGTTATAGACTTCTGAGCTGAACAGTAGCTGTGGCTTTCCTTGAACAAAGCTATACAAATAATCAAACGTAATGGCTCCTGAACCGCCACTGTCGATCGTCACTAATATATCTGCAGTTCCATCCCCAGTAAAGTCTCCCAGAAACAGACGTGGATTATATCCGGAGTTCTCGTTGGGCTTAATACGATAAAAGTTTGAGGTAGCACCATCTTTGATCGCAAGGGATATCCCAGTAATATAAGGACTATCATTATCTTGTTTATACCCCGTTAGCCATACTTGATCGGGGATATGATCTCCAGTTACATCCGCACTTGCACGATCGATAATCAGTTCTTTGTTGACTGTATGATCTGATCGACTTGTATAGTTTGGGAGGGTGACATACGTGTGTTGGTTCATGAAATCTACTCCTTCGGATAGGTAATTACCCATACTTTATGATGGGATAGGTAATTACGTGATGACCAGTGGATCGATGACTGCCGGAGAACTAAAAAAAGAATACTATCAGGCTTATGTAAGCCATGGGCTGCCTACTTATGCTGCAACACCGCAAATGAATCTCTTTTTGAACCAAAGCACTATCCAAGTATGTTAATGCTGCCCGGGCCTCAAAGTGATTTCATTAAAAATTATTTAAAGCCTAATTTTATTGAATATAATATTAATACTATAATTCTTTGCTATGACCACAACTGGGACCGTCCTGATTATCCGCTATCGGTGCTGGAGGACGCGAAAGAAGAGGTGGACGGTGTTGCATGGCACTGGTATGGTGGAAATCCGACGGGACAAACGGAGGTTTATCAAGCATTTTTCAATTTTATTAGAACAGGAATTGAAATTCTCAGAAATCATAGTAAATCCTATGTTTTATGGAATATGTCTTTAGATGAAAATAACGGGCCTACGGTACCGGGCTTTGGCCAAAGCACTTGCCGAGGTATTGTACAGATCATTTCCGCTTAGAGTCTAAAAGTGCCTTATCCCTTTAAAATAAATAACAATACATCGGATATTTCAGCAAGTTAAGTTTTGTTTATGGAAGGGGGCAAGCTGTCGAGAAAGTCTCGGCAGCTGTTTTGATGTTCAGTATTTTTAAGATGACACTGCGTTCATACTAGATAAAAGGTTCAGAGATCACATATTTCGCTAATATTTTTACTACGTAGAATATTCGACTTGTTTCTCCACTTTTTAAAAAAAGCTTGACTCTATGCTTATACCTGCGTATAATAAATCAGGCAGGACTTTAGAAAATGTACTGGACGCTAACGTTGATTTAGCGAAAATTTTTGCGAAGTATAACCGTATCTTACGGTCTATAACCGCGATATTATGCCGGGGTGGCGGAACTGGCAGACGCACAGGACTTAAAATCCTGCGGTAGGTGACTACCGTACGGGTTCGACCCCCGTTCTCGGCATCATGATTGAATATTAAGAAGAAAACAAGCCGATTCCGGATTACGGAGTCGGCTTATTTTTGTGACTAAAGAGAAGTAGAAAGGGTTGAATAAGATGTTCGGTAATGATTGGGATGAACAATTACAAGCTGAAATGAGTAAGCCTTATTTTCTTGCGCTACAACAAAAAATCGCAAATGAATATGAGCATCACACCATATTTCCTCCTAAGGAATGCGTATACGAAGCGCTCAAACTCACATCATATACAGCAACGAAAGCTGTAATATTAGGTCAGGACCCTTACCACGGTGCGGGGCAGGCTCATGGATTGAGCTTCTCGGTTATGCCTGATGTACGCATTCCTCCTTCCCTAAGGAATATTCACAAAGAGTTAAAGGAGGATCTATTAGTAGATATCCCGAATCACGGTTCCTTAGAGCACTGGGGCAATGAAGGTGTTCTGATGTTAAATACGGTACTTACAGTACGGGAGACTCTGCCTGCATCGCATGAAGGGTTGGGATGGGAACAATTCACAGACAGCATCATTCAGAAATTAAATGAACGTGACAATCCACTGGTGTTTATTCTATGGGGCAGTCACGCGCAGAAGAAAACATCGCTTATAGATATGACTAAACATAAAGTCGTTCAATCTAGTCATCCAAGCCCGTTGGCGGCGTATCGTGGATTTCTTGGGAGTAAACCATTCTCGCAAACGAATGCTTTTTTAGAATCAACAGGTTCGAACCCGATTGATTGGGCTATTCCCGATCTGTAGACATTACTCGTGTCGTTCAGGATCCTCAATCAATAATATCCTCGATTTTATCAGAAAGAAATAATCCATACTCGGCACCGATTAACAATAGAATCACCGTCGTTAATGGATGGATATCAAGCTGTTTACCATATATAATGGGTGACAATATATTTTCTTGAATTTGTTGGGTAATAACAATGATAACTACGGACCATGTGGCTATAGATGGAGAGACTGTAAGCGCAACGATAACAACAGGAACGGTTGCGATCAAGGCACCTACATATGGAATGAGATTCAGAACAGCAGAGAAGCTATTCTTCTGATAAATCTGTAATTGCTTCTGCAGATCGGTAACTAAGTTTGGGGCGTTATAATGAATGTTAATACTTGATCTCGAAGAGTAGGCCATACAAGGATGGAGAAAAGAACTATTAAACCTGCAAATGCGAAGTAGATAAGAATAACGGATATGCTCCGATTGAGTTTTTTGTTTTGTAAAAAGTTAATGAGGGGACGTAAAAGATAAAACAAAAAACCAGAGAGTACGAATGGAATGAGCAATAGATTTGAGACGTAAAGCAAGGGGAGAAAAATAAAACTTAATTTGAAGGCTAGATAAATGATAAGCATGGTAGCAAAAATACTTAAACATGTGCGAAGATATCTACTCTGATTCATGGTATCCCTCCAAACTATGTATAAACGCAAATGTTGACGCCTATCATTTTCTTTTAACCAAAACTGGGGGTGTTGATTTATGGAGCGCTCAGGTAAACATGGTATTGAATACTTGAATCTAACTTGGATAAGCTATATTAAACCGATAGCGATGGGGGATTAGTCATGAACATGAATACAGAGGGGTATCAAATAGCACCATTGAACCAGGACGATCAAATGGTAAAAGCAATCCAAGAAGCAGAATCTCTTGTCTCTGATCTCACGGGTAAAGAATTTATTTTGGTGGCATACGAGAAAACGAAGGATGGGCAATAATCTAGTTGTTGAGAGCCTATTCATAATAATAGCCTTCAATTCCACATGTATGGTGGGGTTGGAGGTTTTTTTATGTAAAATGAGATCAAGATATTGTTCATGAAATCATCTTATTTTCATTTTTTCAATAGCGAGATTACTCAAAATATGATATATTTCAACACTACAGAAATGGCTTTTAACATAGGGGGAGAATGTAGGTTGAAAAAGCTAAAACGATCCATACTTAGTCTCGTTCTGGTAGTAGTAATGGCATTGGGAGTTTATTTTTCTGATATCGATATTTCTAGCAAGACCGATCATGTTGAATCTATTACAGAAGCGGATTATTCGTTAGTGTTCCCCGCGGAACGGTATCCAGAGACGGCAACACATATTCAAGATGCGATTAAAAGTGGACACTCTGCTATTTGTACGATTGATCGACCAGGAGCAGAGGATAACCGTAGTGAATCCTTGAAGGGAGTTCCAACGAAAAAAGGATTCGACCGGGATGAGTGGCCGATGGCCATGTGTACCGAAGGCGGAAATGATGCAGATATCGAATACATAACTCCAAGCGACAACAGAGGAGCGGGGAGCTGGGTGGGGAACCAGCTAGAGGATTATCCGAATGGAAGTCGAGTAGAATTCAAATTCCCTTAACAAGATAAAGATTTCATTTGTTTGCCACAATGCCCTAGCCATAATCAATTCCAAACATATGCTACTGTATAATCCGGAAAAGGAGGAATTGCAAATGGGAGGTTTTGTTGGAGGACTTGGAACATCAACAGCTGCAATTTTAGTATTGTTTATCTTATTGGTTATTATTACAAAAACATTTATTCTATAATGGATACATCTTTAAAAGTTAGCTAGTAAAACAGGCTGCCCGAGCATAAGGGTAGCCTGTTTTTTAGGTTTGATATACATTTACTCAGGCTCTTTATTTCTGTACATAGCCTGCTTTATTTTGTTAACAGAGATAAATAATAACCATGATTCTTGATGATTTGAGCATAGGCTGTGTAATCGGAATGATCTAATGTGCCTATAGGGAGACCGGATTCAGAAGGGGTTTTTACAATGAATACCCAATTTTTATTTTGTGCTAAAAGTATACCTGGATAAGCTTCATATTTCAGTTCATTCCAATCGTTTAACTTGAAGATTTCAATCGAAGCAATATCGTCATGTCGTACATGAATATCCTCATCTTGAGCGTAATATCGAATATTAATAACGGACCTCACTCGGCGGTCTCTTATACCCTTTTGGATGGAGGGCTGAACTATATCATCAGCTAGTACGGTATACTCAATATTATCCAAGGATTTGGGTACTTTCAACGAATATCCATAAGTGTTCATCGATAACATTTCCTCTGCCGTGAAGCTTCTATAAGGACTGCTAACAAACGATACTGTCTGATCTTTTGAATTCCAAGTTGCAGATACGTCGGTGTACGTTCCTACAGTTCTTATTGGAATATAAATACTTCCTTTGTAGATGATTGTCTGAATGGGTAGACTCAGGCTAGCTCGTATATCACCATTGTCCAATTTAATATTTGTTGTAGGACTTAAATATGCTTTAATTTCTTGCATGTTGGAAGTTGCATACGCACCTATTGAAGCGCCTAATAGGACTGCTATGGACAACCCGGTTATGATAATGATTTTTTTCATCTTATTTACATACTCCTCGCTAAAGTCGTCATATTTGAAATGCGAAAATGACGGAATACGTATAAGCATTTACTTGGCTGTAGTGAGAGCGGAGGAAGTGCTTAGTTGGGATGCGTATTTACCCGATGACTAAACCTTTGATAAGGGAAATCATTCTACAATTCCAAGTAATGGCCCCCAATAATGCATAGGAATGAAAAATAAAATGTGTTGTTTTGTACCCATACGAAACTGTTGACCAGTATCTGGATCTACTAGTACCTTGTTTGAGTTCTCATTAAGTTTCTTTCCAGCAAACCAAATAATAGTTCCAGCTATGAACAAAGAGAATACAGTCGATAAATTAGCGGGGAGATCCTCTAAACCAACTGATGTTAAAAGAAAATCTACTAAAATAAAGATACCTAAATAAATAATGACGTCCAATGAACCCATACCTTTCCAAATTATCATGTTACACCCCCTTTTTAGATAATATTAACATAGAATAATTTAATGGTATTTTTTTCAGAAATAATTATAATGAGATTTGAATTAGATTTTCGTTACCAAAAAGCCCTTACCTTATTTTCCATTGTACATAAGATAGGATGTACCTTTTAAAAAAAAGGAGGCGTTATAGATGGGTGAAGTTGTAGGAGGGTATGGCGGCGGAGTATTCAACAACACAGGTGCAATTTTAGTCTTGTTTATATTATTGGTTATTATTACTAAAGCATTATGGATTTAATGTAAGAGGTCGTTATCCTATATGAGGGCTCTGTAGATCGATAGTAGACCCTCTTTATAATGTCTTTCTTTCTCAAGATGATAGATATTTAATCGATATTATACAGTCGAAAGGCAGTTTATGTAGTGATCAATAAGTTTATATTTCTTTGCCAGATAGCCCATCCCATTATCAGTTTTAAACATAGACTACGGTGTACACAAATAAAGGAGGAATTAATCATGGGCGAAGTATTAGGAGGATATGGTTGTGGAAATAACATTGGACCAAATGTTGGACCAATCGTTGGACCAATCGTTGGTGGAGGGTGTTGTGGTCCTGTTGGTGGACTTGGTCTAGGGGGATCTACAGGTGCCATTTTAGTTTTGTTTATATTGTTAGTTATTATCACCAAAGCGCTTTGGGTGTAATTAAAGGATAAATGGTATGTAAAAGGGCTCTGCCAGATTAATGGCAGAGCAGTTTTTATGACTTGAAATATATTGAAAGAAAATTCCTATTCCTGATGCTTAACGACGACGTCCGAAGAAACCATAACCTCCGCCTCCAAGAATCATGATCCGCAAGCAGTTGAAATACTGCTACCCATGAAGACTGGATTGTTCGCTGTCTTTTTCTCACACGATATTCATAGACCTGGTATGGGCAATGGAGCGAAAATAAAGAAGATTGTTATTAAGATTCATGTTGGATTGTTGTTGAATCAATAACATTAATGAATAAGTCTTGAAGATGAAAGCTGACCGCCTGTTCTCTCGGGGTCGGCTTTTTTTTCGTGATGTAGGAAGAGGCCACTGAAAGAGTCCACACGCATTTGTGTAGGAGGCCGCTACGATAACGGATTGTCCTTCCGATCGCTGTTGCCCTCCAATTTCTTGATTATATACCGCTGATAGCGGTTGAAATCAGAGGAGAATGCTAACACTTTTTCAGGACAATTCCGGCTCCAAAGCTACTTCATACATACCCATTGTTTTCTGTAAGTACTGATAATGGGTTATTGCAGTTCTTTTTTAGGATTACTCCGTTTGATGGTCAGTTGTAGTAGTACTTGATGTCGTACCTGCTTTAGTTCGTTCCTCATCGGTCAAAAATTCATATCGTATTAGCTTTCTCTCGGTAATTGTCTCACCGCTTGTGCCGAGTCCAGTTATCGTAAGCTCCTTGCCTGCCTCCCGAGGAATTTTGGCGAACCAAGATCGCTGATCGTCGTTAGGTTTTCTAGGATCAATGATTAGACTGACCTCTTCCGTGTAATTTGCACTATCCGTAATTTGGAGAGTGCGTATTTCTTTATTTGTGACTGCTCCAAAAAGTATCGGGAATGGTGTAGTAGTCTGTAAGTATTCATCGGGATTCTCGAAATACTCGACGAACATACCCTTTGGCTCTACCCCTATCCCTCCTCCGTAAGAACCTCCCCATGTCCATTTCCATCCCCGCCATGTCCATCGTAAAAACTCGACGTTGATATCAAAACCGTCCTCTTTGAAGAAACGTCTGTGTAGTACTAGAACACCATTACTTACGGGTTCTATGTATAGAGGCTGAAACGGCTCCTTATACTTTCGATTTACCTCAATCGCGTCCAATACCGCATACGAACCAAGGGTATTGAGTGTAGAACCATCCATGATGTGTTGTTGCCTAATATTACTGTATAGTATATTGCCTAGCCAAAGAAGTAGAGAGAGGCTAGTAACCACTATCAGTAAGCCACCACAGCGGTCTATAGTTGATAGACGTTTCTTTTTAATAATGCGCGCTAATATGATTGCGATTAACTGAGGGATTAAAATTAGAACACTAACCAATATGAATACTTGAGATGGCGTCAGTGGACTGAAATAACTGTCCCAAAGGTAATTGTCAATCTGATTGATCATTAAATAATAAGAAACAATTGCAGATACGATATTCCCTATAATAAGAGGAAAGGTGTTGATAAAGAATGTGCCGAGAAAGGCTACAAAGGAAGTTATGATTAAGATGATTAGATATCCAATCGGGGAACCGTTAGAAAAGTCTTTATACATAGAGAAATACACAAATGGAAAACAGTATAATCCGATGATTAGAATATAGAGTCCTAATTTTTTCATTACTGAGCCACCTTCTAATATCTTTTTGAGGTATTGCCATGACACAATGTTTAATAGATTGTAACTATACAGACGTTATAGAAATGAAAAAGTTTGATATCTTAGATTCTATTGTTGCAGGTAAAGGCAGAATCTTAGTGTCGGAAATCACATTTTTGGAGATAATATATTTTTAGTTGCTGGCATAACATCAGATAGAAGATTCACTATTTTTTAGTTTATTCTAACCTCAATATAATCTTTTTTTAAGGTTTGCCGCCTAATATATAGGTATCCCCTTTTAATAAATATAAAGAAGGTCCTGCTGGATATTGCTAGCAGGGTCTTTTTGCGTTTAAGTTAATATTTTGTCAGTCAGGACATTTTTTTCTCTTATTCTAAGATCGATTCCTGCATGTGAGCTGTAACAAGTGCATACACCACATTTAGTGACTAAAGCTGCTGGAGATTACGGTGCTGATCTTATCATTCAGAAGGATGGGAAGAAGACGGTTATTCAAGCCAAGCGTTACAGTAACAATGTAGGTATCAAAGCCGTCGGGAAGCGCAGGCATCAATTGCTCATTATAGTTATAGAGGCTTGGGTCGTATCGAATAGTGATTACACTGTCGCTGCTTACGAGCTGGCGAAGTCCAACCGAGTGAAGCTGATTAATCATGAGGGTTTGATTGAAATGATTTTAGATATGAATTCTGTTACTGCGCCGACACCAACAGAGGTTATCGTTGAAATACCTATGGATGAAATAACATGTCCGAAATGCGGAAATAAGCTTGTAGAGGAAGAGCTATTCTGACTCTGAGTATACTTGTTGTCATTATTACATATGTTCTCTCAATGTAAGGGAGATATTACCTATCGAAAAAGTATATAAGGGAGGTTTTTGCTTTGTTCGAGGAATTTAAGGTGAAAGTATCATTAGAAGGATCGATAAACAGTCATTGGCATTTTACTGCAAGCAAGGATGGTATTGATTACAATGGTCATTACGATGGAGGAGAGATCTAATGGTTTCGACCAATACCGGAAGATCATGATAGAGATAAAATGGAAGAATCAATTCATTATCTGATGGCTCATCGTGAACCATTGGAAAGCGAAATAAGGTAATGGTTCTTCGAAAGCTACAGGGTGTGTTTATCCATCATGTAGCTTTTTATCTTAGATAAGTTATTTTATTCTACTGTAGATTCTATACTAAGGCAGCTGGAGATTACGGTGCTGATCTTATCCTTTAGAAGGATGGGAAGATGGCGTTCGGGTGCCCTCTCCTGGTTATACATAATTTTGTTGTGAATTTCGATATCTGGAAAAAGAAATTCGGAATGTAAAACTTTCATTTTTTCTCGTCACCTCTATTTCAGAGATATCTTAACAGGTATTAATCTTTAAAATTACTGGGAATATATTGAAGTGTTTGGACTTTTAGCACTAGCTGATATAAGTAATTATACCCTAACGTGTATAATTCGACTGAAGGATGGAAAATAGGTAGAGAGGCGGAATGCCTCTCCAAAGGACTTACTAGGCTTTGATGTCGATAGTTCCACCTAGATTTGGTTGAACACTCTGCTCCAACATTTTAACTAAAGCTTGAGTATCCCCACCAGCTTGATCTTTTGACATCTTGAGAACTGAGATACCAACCGCTTGTTTTAAGTTGCTTTGAGCCATAACAATTGAAAGTGCAGCAATGTCCATGGTTTCTTCCTCCTAGTTATTTAAATTATGTACATTAATATTATCGGTAAAATGTTAATGAAAGATAATAGAGATAGAGGCACATGAATCACATTGTCTTAATTCCGGAGGAAGGCAACTCTAACCTACTAATATCATATGGATATTTAGGAAATGACGGGGCTTTTGCGTAAGCTATATAGCATATTTTAATAGTGGTGGTTGCAATCGAGGGAAAACAAGGATCACATGTTGTTCCTATACGGCTCTTTCACGTTCGTTCTTTTGCTCACATCACCATCATCCTCAACAGTGGGAAATCGTAGAAGGACCTTTCAGGAAAAATGCAACAGCTCATGAAGATTGATGAAGCGTTGCGAGGAGATAAGCCAGCAGGATGCTGAAAAATGAGATCCTTATGTACGGTGAATGAAAATCATGGACCAAGGGTAAATGTTTTAATACTGAGCTACCTATCTCTATTGACAATTTTTACAAATGAACTTATAATTCAGTTCAATTCAATTACATATCTTAAGTATACAGCGTGTTACCATTGAATGGGCAATAGCTGAGAAGGATATCCTTTTCTGCTATTGCCTATTTTATTAATAATTATTGGAGGTATTACTATGACAAAACGTATATTAGACTGTAACGCTTCAGATTTTGTAGAAATGAAAAAAATAGATATATTAGATTCTATTGTTGCTAGTGAAGGTAGAGTCTTAGTATCTGAAATCATTGGACTGTATAATCCTACACTGCATGCCATTAGTAATGCGGAACTTGCGGCAGCCTTTGGTGCAGATATTTTATTGTTAAATATGTTCGATGTTTATGAGCCTATATTTAATGGAATCCCAAATGTTGAGAAACCAAATGTAATTAAAGAGATTAAAAGATTGACTGGAAGGTTGATAGGGGTTAATTTAGAGCCGGTAGATCATGAACAAGAGATTATCGGTGGATTCACAGCGATATCACAGGGTAGGCTTGCTACTACGGATACGGCTAAGACTGCTTATGAACTAGGTGCAGATATGATTGTTTTAACGGGTAATCCAGGCACGGGAGTTTCTAATAAGGCTATTACAAGTTCCTTGAAAGGGATAAATGCGATTTTGGGAGATAAAATAATTCTAGTTGCTGGAAAAATGCATGCATCTGGATCACTCAAGGAAGCGGGTGAAAATATTATCACGAAAGCTGATATCAAGGAATTTGTTGAAGCGGGTGCCAATATTATATTAATGCCTGCACCAGGAACAGTTCCAGGTATTACAATGGAATACATTAAAGAGTTAGTTACATATGCACATAGTCTTGGAGCTTTAACCCTGACCGCCATAGGTACCTCTCAAGAAGATGCTGACTCTGACACGATAAAACAAATCGCCCTCATGTGCAAGATGACTGGAACAGATATGCATCACATTGGCGATGCAGGTTATAAAACGGCTAATCCTGAGAATATTATGGATTATAGCATTGCTATTAGAGGGAAAAGGCATACTTATATTAGAATGGCCAGATCCATCAATAGATAAGTTGCAATATTTTAAAAAACGGCGCAAACGCTAGAACTTGTGAGTTTTTAGTTAATACTAACCTCACTATAATCTCCCTTTAAGGTTGATCGCATAATATAAAGGCATCCCCTATTATTATATAGAAAAGGTCCTGCTAGATTTAGCTAGCAGGACCTTTTTACGTTTAGTGAAAAGAGTGAGACCATTCAGGACACCTTGCCCTATACATTATCGACTACCTTGCAACAATAGGTATCCGCTGATATTTGTAGTTTTTTTGCTATATACCACCTTAAATCCAATATCAGGATCGAATAAGCAATTTAAGGCGTTAATAAGCAATCCGTTGGGTACCAATTGAGTCTTACATGGTTTTGCACTTCCGATAATACGTACAGCAACAATTCTACGTGCAGAACCGGGAACCAGAGGGTTTCTAGTCCATGTAATCAACACTAAATCATCTTGCTTAACAGCCACTCGGATCGCCTCTTCTCTATCTAAGCTACCCTATATTAAATGCAAAGCAGATATTAGTATTAGAGGTGCTAATCAAAAGGCGGAGTATTTGACATGCGTAAGAGATTCACAGGAGTGAACTTTGATGATGACTGGGAGTGGCTGAAATTCGAGGATATTACAGCTACAGAAGTATAGTTTTTCACATCCCGAAAACATAGGGAAATCCCCTGCTACCAAAGGGGATAATACCAGTCTTTGTTATTGACGCGAATTTTTCTGAAGGTTATGAGGGAAAGTTATACTCAAGTGACATTGCCTTTGAGTTTATAGTCGAACAGATGTATTATGGTTTTCTTTACTATCGAATGGAACTCTATAGATGAACTTTTGCATAGCTTATTTCGCATGTTAATGGAAAAATTGAAGCGCTTAATACTAGTACAAGTGACGTACCCGTGAGAAGTGACATTATTTATTAGTTTGTAACGGAGCTTTATCTACTTCTACCACAATATAATCTCCCTTTAAGGTTAATCCCCTAATATAAAGGTACCTCTTATTTTATGATGTATATGGTAAGGCCCCGCAGGATAATCACTGGCGGGGCCTTAGTGCGTTAACACATAATCTTAATACACCAAATCTGTACATAAAAAATAACACGGAAAGATCTCTAGGGTTCTTGATTTAAAAATTACTGTAAAATGTAATTACCTGTTCCTTTGTATTTACTTATTGTTGTATTCCATGTAAATATGCCTTCAGCTATATTCCATCCACCTTCTGATTTAAACTTTTTCCAAAGCTGATGGACTCTCCCTTGTTTATCAATTTGTACATCAACATCTCCCTTTACTTTAAGAACCTGTTTTAATGCCCCATCTTGAAGTCGATATACGTACATCTCGGTATTTGAGGGCAAATAGGAGGCTGTAATGGCAATGTGTTTTTCTTTATTAGTTACAGAGAAAATTTGAATATTTACCTCATCATGACCTCCGTCACTTGAAAATCCTGTATCGATCAGGACAACATATCCTTTAGCATTAATTAAATAAAAATTACCTATCTCCGTTATAATAAAGGATTCGTTTTTCTTGTCTAAATTAATGTCAGCGGTTTTAATGAGTTTTATTGTCTCATTAGGATATTTTTGTTTTAGGATATCCTGAGGTTTCAATGTTTGAGCACTTGATACTGAAATATTTGACCAAGAAACAAGAAAAATTAAAATAACAGACCATACAAAAGTTTTTGTTTTCATGTATCCTCCGACTGTCTTTTTTTGGTGTTGTTACATATTTCGACAGATAGTGGTACTCCTCCTTTATTCTATAACGACTTCTTTGGAATGTGGCAAAGGAAACTTTTATCTTTGGCGTTGCTAGTAGAGAATCCCTTTAAGCTTAATGAAGCATATTTCCAACCATGGATCCATGATCTATATCCGCATAAGGTACCCACACTATACTATCTGATGCGCGTATCTTGGCACGATCTGTATCCGTAGATACTTCAGCCACTCTGGTTATTACCTCGCCATTATCCATCCTAACAGTAACAGATTCATTCGGCTTCGAGATAACGTACATTTCGAAAAACCGCGCGCGCTACGCTGCCAAACACCGCTGGATTCTACCGTTCTTCGGGATATCACGTGTCACCTATGAACGGCTCAGTGTCGATCCAAAAAACGCCACCGAGTAGTGATATTTCAGGATTTTAAAGGTAGGGATATTCGAGTCGTTACGGATTTAATGCAGGTGGCTGCGGAGCAAGTCGCACAAATGTATAAAGATCGTTGGCAGATCGAGGTCTTTTTCCGTTGGATTAAACAGCATTTAAACATCCCCACATTGTTTGGTACCACCGAAAATGCTGTGTATGGTCAATTGTTTGGAGCTTTGATGGTTTACGTGCTGCTCAAGTGGATGCTTGATGCCACTAACCCAACATTGCCGCGGCATGCAACCCTTTCTTTTGCACGATTATCTCGCTTGTTTGCTCTTTGTAGATTATCGATTGAATGGCTGGTGCGGATTCAACATATTGTTCAGAAATAAAACCACTATTGGTTTATTGAGGTTACATAATTTGGTTAATCAACAGGCATGAAAATAGACCAATCACTATTTTAATATATCTAATTTACATCTTATACTTTAAAATGAATATGTCCCCGAAATGATAGGGAATGTGCGGTGTATATCCTATCAAGGTTAATCCGTATAAAGTTAGCGTGTACGGTAATCCAGTATAACAAAGGAGAGTCATAATGAAGGCTAAGAAAAAATTGCTTTTAACTGTTGTTGCTTTACTTTTTTTTGGGAGCGCTCTCATGTCCGTCCCAGTTTCGGTAAAAGCGGCTGAATCTGCAAGTGTGGACACCAAGATTTCCATTTTAGGTACGTCGGATATTCATGGACGCTTCATGCCGTGGGATTATGCGCTGGACGGTCCCAATCCAAGTGGGAGTTTAACGCAGTTGTTTACAATCATCAAGAAGGTTCGCGAAGAGAACCTGAATACGATTTTACTCGATGCTGGGGATATGATTCAGGGTAATTCGGCGGAATTATTTAATGACCAACCGAAGTCTCCGATGATGGTAGCTATGAATGAAATGAATTATGATGCTTGGGTGATGGGCAATCATGAGTTCAATTTTGGGTTGGATGTGTTCAAGAAGGTTACCTCTCAGTATAAAGGCCAAATGCTGGCGGGAAACATCTATAAGGACAATGGAGATAGATTCTTACCTGCGTATACCATTATCGAAAAAGCAGGGATAAAGATTGGGATTATTGGAATGGATACTCCTATGACGACTGAATTTGAGAAGGGCACTAACCATTTAGAGGGGCTCGTATTCAAGAATCCTGTAGATGAAACGAAAAAAGCTATCAAGGAATTAGAAGGTAAAGTAGATGTAATGGTTGGGCTTATGCATATGGGGCTAGAAAATGAAAACGGTGTCCCAGGTACCGGCGTGGCCGATATTGCCAAAGAGAACCCTGAGTTGGCTGCTATTTTTGCTGGTCATATGCACAAGCTTATTAAGGGGGATACGGTAAACGGTGTTCTAATTGTCGAGCCGGATAAATACGGAACTCACGTTTCTCGTATAGACCTTACATTCACGAAGCAAGGCGATAAGGTAGTACTGAAGGATAAGAAAGCTATTGCATTGCCTGTTAAAGCTGAAGATGGAACGACTGCATTATCGGAACCGTCTTTGGAATCTACACTGCAGCCGTATCATGATTTCGCAAGAGCAGATGCCAATATCGAAGTAGCACAACTTAAAGGAATGAACCTTGTACCTAAGAATGAGATTAAAGATATTCCTACTGTACAAATACAAGAAACGCCGTTATCGGACTTTTTTAACGAAGTCATGCTGCATTACAGTAAGGCGGATGTAGTGTCTCATCAGATTGATAACGATAAGGCGCGGTTGGATGTAGGTCCCATTAAGAAAAAAGATATTGCCTATAACTATCAGTTCGCTTTGGGTGAAATTACAGTTTACCAAGTAACGGGTAAAGATTTGAAAGATTACATGGAATGGGCAGTAGGCTACTTTAACTCGACCCGACCAGGCGATATAACGGTTAGCTTTGATAAGACACGTCGCGCTTCCAAGTATAGCACGAATGATTTTTTTGGTGGCGTTAAATATGAAATCGACTTAACGAAGCCTTATGGTAGCCGAATTACGAATTTACGAAAAATGGACGGAACCTCTATCAAGTTGGATGATGTTATCAAATTGGGAATGAATGCATACCGGATGGACGCTCTTAAAGCAAAAGGTGGAGCACTCGAAGGACGGAAATTCCAACAGCTCTGGTCCTCCAAGGATGCAAGCGCATTTGGCGAAATGGATGGAACTATTCGTAATCGTGCAATTGCTTACCTGAAAGAAGTGAAGAAAGGTGTATACGAGCCTAAAATTCAAGATAATTGGAAAATTACTGGCGTTGATACCACTTCACCTGAACGTGCAGATGTAATTGAGCTTATCAATACAGGCGTATTGGAGATTCCAAAAACGGATGACGGTAAATACACCAACGTAGTATCAATTAACATTTTGGATACGGTCACTCAAAAAGAGATTGATGAATTGTCTCAAAAAGCAAAGGTGAGTACAGTCCTATCTGCAGGTGTTATGACAAAAGGCGAGTTCTATCATAAGCTTAATGTAGCCATAAAAGCAGCAGCAATTGTTCCACAAGAAGAAGCAAAACCAGAAGTAAAACCAGAAGCAAAACCAGAAGCAAAACCAGAAGCAAAACCAGAAGCAAAACCAGAAGCAAAACCAGCAACACCATCAGTGGTATCGGTTGTGACGAATCAAGCAAAGGTAACAGCATACTTCTTGAATGTACGTGCCGAAGCTTCTTCAACAGCGAAGATATATATCGCGGTGCCGAGGGGTACTGTTCTCGAAGTGCTAGGAACGAAGTATGGTTGGTTGAAGGTTTCTTATAAAGGGTCTATCGGCTATGTGTACGGTGAATATGTAGATATGTTGAAATAATTTGTATGAAAGCAGCCCAGTCTTTTAGACTTGGGCTGCTTTTGTACTAATGTCATGGGCAGAAGTTTATAATCTCAAAATAGACAAATATATAACCAATTATAAAGCATGTGGTATACATTTAAAGGAGCAGAATCAATAATCAACTTTGTTGAACAAAGGTTTTCCGAAAGTACATTACGGCGACGACTAAAAAGAGGTATCGATATAATGGCAATTCACTTTAAGGGTTGGGGGTTGTTTGATGCAGAATAAGGGGTTATTTGGGTTTTCCCCAGTTGGTGGGGAAAGAGTTCATACTTGAAATTAGGTGAATTTGAGCTAATCGTCAATTTGACGACAACCTAACAAAACCAGACATACAGAAGGATATTCGCAGGGTTAAGCTCCTAGTAAGACCCAGTATTCAACAGGTTATATACAAGAGTTACATACAGTCTGAGAAGTACAAACGGTGCATAGGGGGAGAATGGATAGCTGCAGTTCGATATTATGGTAAGATACTCATAAAGTATCTATACATAAAACAGTACCTAGCATCGATTTAAAGGCAAGCATAATATATCTTCTTTAATGATAGTACTGTTTTACAACTTAATATACCGTCACGAAAGTAAGTTAGAACAAATAAAAGCTCCGATCTGAACTGGCTAACGAAGCTTTTATTTGTTTCTAAACTGAAATTAATCTCCCTTTAATGTTTATTCTCTACTATAAAGGTACCTCTTATATATGGTAAGGCCCCGCAGGATAATCACTGGCGGGGCCTTAGTGCGTTAATGGTACATATTGATAACTCTAGCTCCTAAATAATAAATACCCATTCAACCAGACGCGGAGGCGTTTAGCTGAATGGGTATTATGAGGGGGAGATGCCCCTCAATTGCATATTAACACAGAATTAAATATCTATATTGATAACTCTATCTCCTAAATAATTAATACCCACTCAACAGGACGCGAAGGCGTTTAGCTGAATGGGTATTACGAGGGGGAGATGCCCCTCAATTGCATAGTAGCACAGTATTAAATATCTTAACATGAAACATTTCCCAATAGTGAAAATCATATCCTACTAGCCTAATTGGTCGG